>Ga0154004_1000086_pt1 | contig 21502 bp, 32 predicted proteins | sample TSFL088MetaG_FD_104727 | JGI IMG/M metagenome (GOLD analysis project Ga0154004, IMG submission 104727) | Attine ant fungus gardens microbial communities from Florida, USA - TSFL088 MetaG | ecosystem: Host-associated > Fungi > Mycelium > Unclassified | place: USA: Florida, Lake Talquin State... | reverse complement strand
TGGGAAACCTTTTCCTGCTTGAGGTTCTCACAACAAGAACTGAAAGAGGGGTTCATACCAAAAAAGGAAAAGGTATACTCATTATTGAGGGAGGAAAGAGAAGAAGTACAGGCATTTATAGAGGATCAGTTGAGGAAAGGATACATCTGACCTTCCAAGTCACCTCAAATGTCACCAGTATACTTTATGGCAAAAAAGGATAGCATACAAAGAATGGTGCAGAACTATTGACACATAAATTAGTGGACAATAAAGAATAGGTACCCTTTACCCCTCATCGCAGACATACTGGATGGAGTAGGAAAGAGAAAAGTGTTTATGAAGTTGGACCTGAGATGGGGATACAATAACGTCAGGATCAAAGAGGGAGATGAATGGAAGGCAGTGTTTACAATGCATATTGGAGCTTATGAACCCACAGTCATGTGTTTTGGGTTAACAAACTCTCCTGCTACCTTCCAAACAATGATGAATGATCTGTTTAGAGATCTCATAAACCAAGGAGATACAGTGATATTCATCAATGATATCCTGGTAGCCATAGACACTGAAGAAGAACATGATGAATTAGTAGAAGAGGTACTAAAAAGGTTGGAAGAGAATGACCTATTCATAAAACCAGAAAAGTGTAAATGGAAAGTAAGAGAGGTAGAATTTCTGGGAGTAGTAATTGGTCCAAGGGGAGTGGAAATGCAGAAGAAAAAGGTAGAGGGAGTACTAAACTGGCCAGCATCCAGAAATGTCAAAGAAGTGCAAAAGTTTTTAGACCTTGCCAACTATTACAGAAAGTTTATCAAAGACTTCACCAGGATAGCAGCACCGCTACATACACTGGTCAGGAAGGAGCAGAAATGGAAATAGAAAAAGGAACAGAAAGAGATGTTTGAAAGACTTAAGGCGGTATTTACCACAGAGCCTGTCTTAGCTATCCCAGATATTGATAGGGAGATGAGAGTAGAAGTGGATGCCTTAGACTATGCAATAGGGGGAGTGCTGTTGACAAAGTGTGAGGATGGGAAGTAGAGGCCAGTGGCCTTTATCTTTAAATTGTTGAATGCCATAGAGCAAAATTACAAAATTTATAATAAGGAGATGCTAGTAGTTATTAGGTGCCTAGAAGCATGGAGGTACTATTTGGAGGGAGCAAAACTTGAATTTGAAATCTGGATGGACCATAAAAACCTCCAGTATTTTATGATGAGCCAAAAATTAAACTGAAGACAAGCAAGATAGACCCTATACCTATCACAATTTAATTTTGTATTAAAACATGTTCCAGGAAGGAGTATGGGGAAGGCAGACAGATTAAGCAGGAGACCAGACTGGCAGGAGGGAGTGGAAAAGGACAACAAGGACCAGAAATTGATAAAGCTAGAATGGATTAGGGAAGCAGAAATGATAATAGAGGAAGGAAACCTAAAAGAGAGAATCAAAAAGGTGCAGGAAGGGGATGAAAAGGTAGTAAAGGCAGTAAAAGAGTTAAAGAGGGCAGGAATAAAGATGTTGAAGGATGAAGAATGGGAAATAGAAGATAGGGTAGTAATGAAGGAAGGAAGGATATATATACTAGAAGGAGAACTCAGAGGGGAGAAAATATGATTGCACCACAGCACTCCAGTAGGAGGGCATGGAAGAAGATGGAAGATAACAGAGTTGGTTGCCAGGAATAACAAAAGAGGTGGAAGAATATGTAGATGGATATGATGCATACCAAAGATACAAGAATCAAAGTAAAGTACCAGCAGGAAAGCTAATGCCCAATGCAATCCCAGAAAAACCATGGAGCCATATCTCAGTAGACTTCATCACCAAACTGCCATTAGCCCAAGGATACAATGCTATCTTAGTAGTATGTGACCACTTTAGTAAAATGGTGCATTTCATAGCAACAACAGAGAAAACATCAGCAGAGGGACTTGCAAAGCTGTTTTGAAATCATGTATGAAAGTTGCATGAACTCCCAGAAAGCATCATATCAGATAGGGGAGTGCAGTTTGCAGCAGGAATGATGAGGGAATTGAATAACTTGTTGGGAATCCAGACAAAACTCTCAACAGCCTATCACTCTCAAACAGATGGGCAGATGGAAAGGATAAACCAGGAGTTAAAGCAATATCTGAGGGTCTTCATCAACCATAGACAAGAGCAGTAGCTGGATTGGTTAGGAATGGCAGAGTTTGTATACAATAACAAAATTCATGCAGCAACAAAAATATCACCATTCAAAGCAAACTATGGTCAAGATCCAAGAATGGAGTTTGAGGGAAGAAGAAAGGGGAAGTACAAAGCAGTGGAAAAATTTGTAGAAAGAATAAAAGAAATCCAGGAGGAAGCAAAAGTAGTGCTAGAGAAAGCACAGAAGGAAATAAAGAAGTTTGCAAACAGAAGGTGAAAGGAGGAAGAGAAATACAAAGTAGGGGACTTAGTACCTGCTAAGTACGAAGAACTTGAAATGGCAGATGAAAGGGAGAAGATTGGAGAAGCTAACAGAATGTTTTGTAGGCCTCTACAAAGTCAAGAGAATCATCTTTAGTAACGTGATAGAGTTAGAACTACCTAAGTCTATTAAAATACACCCTGTAGTTAACATAAGTAGAGTACGACTCTATAGACCACAGGTAAAGGGACAGAAGAAGATACCACCAAAACAGGTCATTATTGAAAGGGAGGAGGAATTCAAGGTAGAAAAAATCTTAAATAAAAGAACAGTTAGGGGGAAGGAAAAGTTTCTGGTGAGGTGGAAGGGGTACACAGTGGGAGAAGACACTTGGAAGAATAGGGAAAACTTGGAGAATGCAAAAGAGTTGGTAGAAGAGTTTGAGAGGATATATGGAGAAGAGGTTAAGGAACTAAGATGACAGGAACTGGAAGAAGAGAAGAAGAAATTTAGTCAGGAATTACCTAGGGAGTTTATGGCAAAATTGTTATATGGTTGGGGAAAAAGGAGGTACAAAAGAGAAAGGGAAAAGAGGTGGAATGAGAACTGGAGTTGATGGAAAAATTCCTCAGGACAAGGAAACTTGAAAGGAGAGCTATGTTATGAGAGCCCCAAAAAGAAAATAAGTTCCTGAGCATTTGAACACTTGATCCAAAACCTCAAGACATACAATAGGGTTGAGATATAAATAGTGTGGGAACTAAGGTCATGTGACAAGGTCAAGTAATCACAGAACATTCAGGAAGAACATGTGATCATGGACTAGTAGTACAGCCACTGTAAAAGTAGTATAAGTAGGGGTCCAATCCAACAAAGAACTCTATCAAGTTCTTCTTGAACATCTATCTAGGATGATCACTAAGAGCATTCACTGCCTATCAATAACAATGCTGTACTCTAATGTAATCCCCTGTAGATCATCAATGTTGTTCACATATTTAGCAAAAGCACATTTCTGAAATAAGAAACATAAGAAAGAGACTAGGATGCAAGATGCATTATACTTACTACTGATTCATAAGAAAAGAACTTTATAGCTGAATCAGAAAATATCTTCATTACTGAAAGTCCATTGTCTGTCCAAAAAGCCAAGATACCTCCTTCCAAATATATATATGCTACTGCATTTTCAATGGCCTTAGCACTACCTGTATTGCCAATAGCTGATACACTATCCAAATTAGATGATCATGTAATCAAGAATACTTTGAGTTGATTGAACAGAGTTGTACATATGTATGAGACTAATCAAGGGATCATGAATTTCTGATATGGGTATCAGTGACTGACTCAAGCTAGGGTTTAACTCAAGGTAGTACTTTAGGATTAGAAGAGAACTTGATGGAGTTTTTGATCAATTGTTCTACACTATATATACAACTTGTACTATTTGTACTTATTTAAACTACCAGTATCCAATTTTCACCAGTTCAACTCCAGTTCATATTTGTTTTACTTATAGTATATTGTTATGGTCAAGGTAACTCATAACAATGGGTTACAAATTGGAACACACACCAGTACCTGCAATGCCTCTAGCAAGAAGAAATCAAAGGGAAGCATAACATTCAAGAAAACTTTAGTATTCTTTTTCTTTTTCTATACATACTACTAAGCCCTGATTGCTACTAGATTGTGGCTAAGCAGAGAAAGACATTGGAGAAGTAGAAGTAGATAGATTGATAGTATTGATGTTGTTATGTTGGTGCAATATGAAGTCTAGAGGTTTGTTCTCAGTACTGAAACTAACATCATCTGATAAGAACAGCTCTGAGCAAGTTATACATTATAAGTGCTTACTGACCTTCTATGATAATTTGAGCAAGTTCATAGTCATATATTGTGATACTTCATAGTACTTGTAGATTTCATCTAGAGAGGCTCTTTGTGGTAGAAGAAGTGGGAAATTTCAGAACTTAGTGGATATAATAAAACACAGGTCGAGTGATGTAGCCATGAAAGACATAAATTTAGTTTAATGGTTTCATACCACCAAGTTAGAGAGCTGTCAAGACCAGGCTGCTTGTCAATATATATATAAGCAAGCCTGCTCTTGGAGGTGATCTGGTAATCTATATTAAAGTGGTAGATAGAGTAGTTAGGCAATTTATTGCAGTTGACATCCCAAGTAACAATATATTTCTGGATGATATTATAAGTTGACTCCAAAGAAGGAAAACATCTACTATGTATTTGTCAACTTGATAGAGAACCTCCAAGAACATAACATAGGAAAGATATAAATAGTGTGTGACAATATTATATAAGAAGTATATAGTTATTAGTAAGAGTCTTGTGACTGTGAGAAGTAGGTGCACAGACCATGGGACATTTGTATAAGTAGTAGTAGAAATTCAACAGAGAACTCTATTGAGTTCTTCTTTTTCAATTGTCACTGGTTAGGATCAGAACTTCAGTCCTAAGTCTGTACCTTAACATAGATGGACCCCACAAATGGGTTTTGAACTAAGGCAATGTCCCTCTGAGCTAAAAACTGTTAACAAATTCATGGAGTAGATGAGATCAGCCATCAAAGAAGCCAAGTCTGCAATCTAAAAAGCACAAGAGGATATAACTAGGTACTATAACCAGAGAATGACTCCTGTCCTAGTATTTTGTCCTGGATATCAAGTATTTCTAGACATGTCAGACATTAAGACCACCTGCCCTTCTGCAAAGCTGTCATATCTAGACTCAGACCCTTTCTAGTAAAGCAACAAGTGGAACCCATGGTCTATCAACTGAAGTTACCTCTTACAATGAAAAAAATTCTATTCTATGTTTAATATAGTGAAGCTCTCTACTACTCCAATTGACCCAATCCCAGGCTGGATGTTAGCACAAGGTCATAAAGACTTAGACTCAATCAAGGTAGTTGTCTAGGAAGAACTCAATAGAGTTTTCTATTGGATTGCCCTAGCTACTTATACAAATGTCTGTTGGTCTGTGTGCCTATCTCCTGTACTCACATGACCCTTACTAATAACTATATATGTCTTACATAATCCTTCCCACACTATTTATATCTTTCCTGCATTATATTCCTGGATATTTCCTATTAGATTAATGAATGTGCAGGAAATAGTTTCTTTTTTAGGGATTGTCTCATAACACAGCCCTCCCTTCAAGTTTCCTTGTTCTGAGAAATTTTTCCATTATCTCTAGTTCTCTTTCCATTTTTTCTCTTTTTATTTCTTATATTCCTTATTTGACCACCCCCACAGGATTTTAGCTGTAAATCTCCCCAGTAGTTCTCTTGAGAATACCTTTCTGTCTTTTTCTTCTCTGCTATGAGATAGTTCCAAGAAAGGAAACTATTTCCCATATATTCCTCAACCTAGTAGATAATATCCAGGAGTCTAATAAAAAAGGGATATAAATAGTATGGGAAAGCTTATGTAAGAAATATATAGTTATTAGTAAGGTCATATGATTGTGGGAGATGGGTGCACAGACCAATAGATATTTGTATAAGTAGTTGTACAATTCAATAGAGAACTCTATCGAGCTCTTTTTGAACAACCACTTTGGTTAAGCCTAAGTCTTCATGACCTCACACTAATATTCTTCTTATCACCATACTTCTTCAGCCTCTTCCCTATACTCTCTCTCAAACTCTTCAACCAACTCCTTCACATTCTTTAGGTTTTCTCTACTTTCCCAAGTATCTTCTTCTGCTATATACTTCTTCTTGTCATAACTTGGCCAAATGGCTAAGTCATTATTTATATTTCTTTTCTTTTTCTTTTCATTTAATTAAGAAATCAACAGATGCATGAGAGGGAATGACTCAAAGAAGATGTGCAGGACTTTATAAATAGAAGTAAACAACAGAATGTGTATAAGTAGTATATAGCAATTGAATGAGGACTCTATCAAGTTCTCCTTGTCAACTCAGACTAGGAGTGGATCTAAGTTATCACAGTCTAAGGTCTTATACTAGAACTCGATTTTCTTCATTGGCACTACTCACCACAGAGCCCTGCTATCTCTTACTCTCTTATCTTTCTTAGTACCTGGGTGACACAACTCAGGACCACTATGACATAGCTGGGCCCTAGGCTTAAGGGGACTTATTAGTCAGTTAGGGACTGAAGGTAGAAACATGGTACCAAGCTCAGGCATCATGATCAAAGCCAGAACTTGCAACTGAGTGTTGGTAGATAGAATAGTAGCCTTTGTCTTATAAACCTTGTGCTAGTGGTCTATTGTAACCAATACATGCAGAGGAGTAATGCTGTATCCTTAGGAAGGCGTTTAGGTTATAGATCCTCTCCTTGGGGTAATAGTATAACCATATTATTAAGGCAGTAGTTAGTAGGGCAGTAGATGTCTAGCTAGGTAAAGATCTTGTGTCCTAGTAGACATAACATTAGTAAGATCACTTGTTATTCCAACCCCTCTAGAGATGTAGCACTATGTCTCTAGATCAATATAACAACCTCCTGAGCAACATGCTCAAAGAAAAGCAAGCTCTTGCTTCACTAAGGGCATAGTTAGAAGAAAGAAGAGAGAGAGAATGTTGGAGTTGTAAGAAGTTTGGGCACCTGGCCTGTAACTGTAGAAATAGAAATTAGGAGAAAAAGGGGAAATCAATTCCCCAGAATAGATTTGAAGTGTTGGCAAGCAGGGTGATGAGATGTGGTGTAAGAGAGGAAGTAAAGGTGAAGAGGCAAGAGGTAGTGGTGGAACTACAGTGTTTTAGATGTAGAGAAATTGGGCACTACAAATGGAAGTGCCCAAATATTGAAGTGGAGAAGGAAAGGAGGAGGCAAGAAGAGGCAGAACACCCTATAAGAGGAAAAGTACAGCAACAAGAGAAAGTAAGAAGAAGGGAGCTGGTACATCCCAACTAGAAAAAGGTGTAGGAATATTGTGGAGTAGAGAATATGCCAGAGGATGCATGGTTGTTAGAGTTAGGATAGATGACAGGAGAGGTCATAGCAGCCTACATAGAATGTAGATAGTGTGGAAAGAAAGGGATGTATTGGGAGAACAACAGGGAACAAGGAGTTCTCAGAGAGAGTAAGCTAGAGGAAGCTGAGTGGTGTGGATGCCCAAGACAAAGGAGGAAGGAGGGTAATGTGGTGTGACCTACACAAGGTAAAATGCAACCAGATGGTATGTGGAGTGAACCCCCAAAAAGCACAGCAAGGGAGGAGGGTGAGCAAAGGGAAGTGAGAAGGACATTTAAGATATTGAGAGAAGTGTGGTTGAATATTGGTGTAGATCCACAAAGGGGTAACAGTAAAAGTGCTCTTAAATAGTGGTGCAATAGGGATGTTCATAGATAGAAATATAGTAGCTAGATATAGGTTTCAACTGCAGAAATTGGAAAGACTGGTGCAAGTGAGGAATGTAAATGGTACAAATAACAGTACAGGGGCAATAACACACCAAGTAGAAGTGAACATGTACTACAAAGGTTATGTAGAAAGGATGAGAATAGATGTGTGTGATCTGGGGAAGACAGATGTTATATTGGGGATGCCATGGTTACAAGTACATAACCCAGAGATTAACTGGGAAATGGGAGAAGTAAAGATAATGAGGTACCTACTACTGTGTGGAAGGAATATAAAGCTGAAAGAAGAGAAGAAAGCAAAAAGAGTAAAAAGAGTGGCAACAATAGAAGAAGAGAAGATTGTGAGATAGATAGTAAATGATAAAGAAGACTAGAGAAGGGAAAAAGAAGTTGAAGTGGACCATAGGAAAATCGAAAAAATGGTATCACAGAGATTCCTAAGGTAGAGAAAGGTATTCAGAAAGATAGAGTCAGAGAAAATGCCAATGAGGAAAATCTGGAATCATGCCATAGATCTCAAGAAGATATTTAAACCCAGAAAAGGAAGAATCTACCCTTTGTCCAGGAATAAAAGGGAAGAAATTCAGAATTTTGTGGAGGATCAGCTAAGAAAGGGATACATCAGACTATCAAAATCCCCTCAAACATCACCAGTTTTCTTTGTGAGCAAAAAGAATAGAGAAAAGAAAATAGTAATGGACTACTATAACTTGAATGACCAGATGGTGAAGAATAACTACCCACTTCCATTGATTATGGACTTAATAGACAACATAGAAAGTAAACAAATATTTACTAAAATAGATCTTCAGTGGGGGTTCAACAATGTGAGAATCAAGGAAGGGAATGAGTGGAAGAGAGCATTCACAACCTATGTAGGGTCCTTTGAGCCAACAGTTATGTTCCTTGGAATGACAAATTTGCCAGCCACATTTCAGGCAATGATGAATGAAATCCTGAGAGACATGATTAATGAAGGAAAAGTTGCAGCTTTTGTGGATAATATGTCAGTGGGGACAGAAACAAAAGAGGGGCATGATGAAATGATAGAAGAAGTACTAAAGAGATTAGAAGAGAATGACTTATATATCAAGCCAGAGAAGTGTGTGTGGAAGGTGCAGAAGATTGGATTCCTAGAGGTTGTTATAGGACCCAATGAAATCAAAATGGAAAAGGAAAAGGTAGACAGAGTATTGAGTTGGTCAGAACCAAAGAGTGTGAGAGATGTTAGGAGGTTTTTAGGCCTTGCCAACTACTATAGAAGGTTTATCAAAAACTTTGCTCAAGTAGCAAGGCCAATGAATATGTTAATGAGGAAGGATGTGAAATAGCAATGGAGAAAAGAACAACAGCGAGCATTTGATGAACTAAAAGGGATATTTACAACCAGACCAGTATTGGCAGCCCTAGATCTAAATACAGAATTTAGGGTAGAAGTGGATGCTTCAAACTATACTACTGGAGGAGTACTGACAATAAAGTGCTCTGATGAGTTGTGGAGGCCAGCCACTTTCATTTCTAAGTCCTTAAGTGATATGGAAAGGAATCATGAGATACATGACAAAGAGATGTTAGCAGTAGTCAGATGTTTAGAAGCATGGAGGCATTTCCTGGAAGGAACAACCATAAAATTCAAAATATGGACAGACCACAAAAATCTTGAATACTTTATAAAAGCACAGAAATTGAATAGGAGGTAAGCAAGATAGACATTGTACCTATCAAGATTTGATTTTACACTAAAGCATGTTCTGGGAAGCAAGATGGGGAAAGCAGATAGTTTGAGCAGGAGGCCAGACTGGGAGATAGGAATAGAGAAGGATAACAAGAATGAGACATTGGTGAAACCAGAGTGGCTAGAAGTCAGAAAAACAAAAAAGGTAGAAATAATAGTAGAAGGAGTGGATTTACTAAAGAAGGTAAAACAGTCAAAAGTAAAAGACAACAAGATGATTAAAGTGGTAGAAAAAATAAAACAAGTAGAAGTAAAAATGTTAAGAGACAAGGAGTAGAGAAAAGTTGATGGCATCATGTATAAAGAAAGAAAGGTATATATACCAAGAGATAAGAAGCTGAGAGCAGAAATCATTCAGTTATATCATGATATGCCAGTAGGAGGACATAGGGGACAATAGAAGACAGTAGAGTTGGTTACTAGGAACTTTTGGTGGCCAGGAGTTACAAAAGAAGTAAAGCAATATATAGAAGGGTATGATGCTTGCCAGCATAATAAAAACTGCACAGAACAGCCAGCAGGAAAGTTAATACCAAACTCAATTCCAGAAAAACCTTGGGCACACATCTCAGCAGATTTTATCACTAAGTTACTGCTAGCACAAGAATACAATTTAATTCTAGTAGTAGTTGATAGGTTAACAAAAATAGTACATTTTATTCCTACTACAGAAAAGATATTAGCAGAAGAATTAGCTAGGTTGTTTAGAGACAACATATAGAAGTTACATAGGTTACCTAAAAGTATCATCTCAGATAGAGAACCCCAATTTGTGGCAGGAATGATATGGGAGTTGAACAGGATGTTGGGGATTGAAAGTAAATTGTCAATGGTGTTCCACTCTCAGACAGACAGACAAACAGAGAGGGTTAATCAGGAACTAGAACAGTACTTGAGGATGTTTATTGACCATAGGCAGGAACAGTAGTCAGATTGGCTAGGAACAGCAGAGTTTACCTACAACAATAAGGTACACTTGAGTACTAAAACATCGTCTTTTAAGGCAAATTACAGACAAGATTCCAGGATGGGGTTTAAAGTAAGGAAGAAGAGGAGATACCAAGGAGCAGAGAAGTTTGTAACAGAAATGAAAGAAATTCAGGAAGAGGTAAAAGCAGCACTGGAGAAAGTACAAGAGGAAATGAAGAAGTATACAGATAGAAAAAAAGGAGAAGCTGACAAGTATAAAGAAGAAGACTTAGTAATGCTCAGCACTAAGGACTTGAAATACCAAATAATTGGTAGGAGAACAGAAAAGCTGACAGAGAGGTTTGTGGGCCCCTACAAAATCAAGAAATCAATAGATGCACAAGAGGAAATGGCTCAAAGGAGATGTGCAGGACTTTATAGATAGAAGTAAACAACAGAATATGTATAAGTAGTGTATAGCAATTGAATAAGGACTCTATCAAGTTTTCCTTGTTAACTCGAACTAGAAGTGGATCTAAGTTATCACAGTCTAAGGTCTTACACTTCTATCATACTAAGAACTTTTCTTTTTCTCTAACTACCCTTTTGTTTAGTATCTTTTCTACCTTGAATTCCTCTTCTCCCTCGATAATAACTGGTTTTGGTGGGGTTTTCTTCTGTCCTTCCACTTGGGGTTTGTACAACCATACTTGACTTACATTAACTATAGGATATATCTTAATAGAACTAGGTAGCTCCAATTCTATAGCATTGGTTAAGACAATTCCCTTGACCCTATAAGGCCCCACAAACCACTTTGTCAACTTCTCTGACCTTCTTCCTATCATCTGCCATTTGAGATCTTTTGTACTTAGTAGCACTAAGTCCCTAATTTTGTATTCTTTTGCTTCTCCTTGCTTTCTGTCTGTATATCTCTTCATCTCCTTCTGCACTTTTCCTAGTACTACTCTTGCTACCTTCTGGATCTTTTTCATTTTTTCTACAAACTTTCCCACTGCCTCAAATTTTCTCCTTCTTTTTCCTTCAAATCCCATTCTTGGGTCCTGACCATAGTTTGCCTTAAATAGAGAGGTTTTTGTTGCTGAATAAATATTATTGTTATATGCAAATTCAGCAGTCCCCAGCTACTCTGGCCACTGTTCTTGTCTATGATTGATAAAGACCTTTAGTTACTGTTCTAGTTCCTGATTGATTCTCTCTATCTGCCCATCTGTTTAAGGGTAATAGACTGTTGACAGCTTTGTCTGGATTCCCAACAACTTATTCAACTTTCTCATTATCTCTGCTGTAAACTGCACCCCCTTGTCTAATATGATACCTTCTGGAAGTCTATGCAGCTTCTAGATGTGGTCCCTGAATAGTCTAGCAAGTCCTTCTGCTAATGTTTTTTCTATAGTTGGTATAAAGTAGGTCATCCTACTGAACCAATCACAAACTACTAAAATCACATCATAGCCCTGTGCCAAAGGTAGTTTAGTAATGAAGTCTGCTGAAATATAACTTTATGGCTTTTCCAGAATTGCATTGGACATCAGTTTTCCTGCTGGGGCCTCACTTCTATTCTTATATTGTTGGCAAGTATTGCATCTCTCCATATATCTCCCCACCTCCTTTGTTACTCCTGGCCACTAGTAGTTTCTCATAACCAGCTCTGTTATCTTCTATCTTCTCCCATGTCCTCCCACCAGCATATTATAATATAAGTGTATCACTTCTCTTCTTAGTTCTCTCTCTGGGACATATATTTGTCCTTCTTTCATAACTAGCCCTTCTTCAACTGTCTATTCCTCATCTCTGAGTATTTTCATCCCTGCTTTCTTTAGTTCTTCCACTGCTTTTACTACCTTCTTGTCTTTCCCCTATGCCTTCTTGATCTTTTCCCTAAGATTATTTTCCTCCACTAATGTTTCCATCCTTTTTATCCATTCTAGCTTGATGAGCATCTAGTTTTGGTTGTCATTTTCCACTCCTTCCTGCCAATCCAGTCTTCTACTCAATCCATCTACCTTTCCCATGCTCTTCCCTGGAATATGCTTAAGAGTAAAGTTAAACTGTGATAGATATAATACCTACCTAGCTTGTCTCTGGTTTAACTTTTGACTAGTCATAAAGTATTGGAGGTTTTTATGGTCCATCCAGATTTCAAACTTTACTTTTACCCCTTCCAAGTAGTGCCTCCATGATTCCAAACACTGGATTACTGCTAGCATCTCTTTGTCATAGATTTCATAGTTTCATTCAGTCATATTTAATGAATTAGAGATGAAGGCAACTGGCCTCTACTTTTCATCTTTACATTTTACTAACAGTACCCCTCCTGTCACATAGTCTAAGACATCTGCCTCCACTCTCATCTTCTTATCTAAATCCAGGATGGCTAAGACTGGCTCTGTTATAAACACCTCTTTCAGTCTCCTAAATGCTTTTTCTATTATGACTCAGCCAAATGGCTAAGTTATTATTTATATTTCTTTTATTTTTCTTTTCATTTAAATCAATAGATGCATGAGAGGGAATGACTCAAAAGAGATATGTGGGACTTTATAAATAAAAGTAAATAAATAATATGTATAAGTAGTGTATAGCAATTGAATAGGAACTCTATCAAGTTCTCCTTGTCAACTTGGACTAGGAGTAGTTCTAAGGCATCACAGTCTAAGTTCTTATACTAGAACTCAATTCTACATCTAGAGCACTGTCTGCCTTAGACTTTGCTCATCTTAACTCTCATACTTTTTTCAACCCTTGACTGGTGGTCATCATGATCACTAGTCACCTCTCTATATAGCCAGACTCTTGGCTTAAGAGGACTTGATAGTCAGTTAGAGACTATCAGTGAAAGCACAGTACCAAGCTCAAGCATTGTGTCTAAGACCTGACCTCACAATTGAGTGGTATTGCCAGTAGTTACTTGTACCTTTTCACTTTATAAACCTTGTGCTGAAGTCCTATTATAGGCTATATATGCAGAGAAGTAACACTGTATCCTTAGGAAGGTATTTAGGTTAGAGATCCTCTTCTTGGGGTGATAGTATAACCATAGTATTAGGGCAGTAGTAAGTAAGGCAATAGGTATCTAGCTAGGTAAAGATCTTGCACTCCAGTAGACATAACATTAGTGAGATCATTTCCTATTCCAACTTCTCTGGAGAAATAGCACCATGTCTCTAGATCAATACAACTTTCTTATGAACAGCATGCTCAATCAATGGAGTGCCCTCACCAAACTAAGGGCAGAATTAGAAGGAAGAGATAAGAGAAAGTGTTGGAGCTGTGAAAAGTTTGGGTATCTAGTCTATAACTGCAGGAACAAGGATAAGAAGAAGAAGGGGGAGCCAATTCGCAGAAATAAATTTGAAGTGTTGTTAAGTAAAGTGATGAGATGTGGGGTGAGAGAAGAAGTAAGAATAAAAAGGAATGAGATGGTAGAAGAGGTTAAATGCTCTAGATGTTGGGGTATTGGGTATTTCAAATGGGAGTGCCCAAATATTGAAGTTAAGAAGAAGAGAAAAGAGAAAAGGCTGGTGCACTCTTTATGGAGAAAGGCACAGGAATATAGTAGTGCACATGGTATGTACCCAAGAAATGCAGCATTAGAGCAGAAAGAATAGATGACCAAGTAGAAAGTTGTGACATTTGTGGAGTGTGGAGGGTACAACTACAAATGCACCAAAATACATGAGAACTGGGGACAAGGATTTATCTCTGGTAAATGTTTGAGAAATGTGTGGTGTAGCAGTTGCCTTGAAGCATAGAGGTGAAGAGAGAATACAGCAAGAGAAAGAGGAGTGGTCAATGTAAAGTATAGTCAGTATGGAAGAAAGAATACAGTTAAGGGAATATCAGAGGAGGATAGGAAGAGAATTTTGTGTCCAGAATGTGGGACTAGGAGGAAACAGCCATGGTGGAATTGGAGAGTAGCAGTGTGCCCTACTCAGGGAGAAGTACAGCAAAGTGGCATGTGGACAGGAGTTCCAAGGGGCACAGCAAGAGAGAGGGGTACAGAGAAAGATGTGAGAAGGATGTTTAAAATGCTAAGAGAAGTATAATTGAATATAGGGGTAGAGAAGATAAATATGTATAAAGGCATAACAGTGAAAGCACTCTTGGATAGTGGTGCAATAGAAATGTTTATAGATAAAAAGATGGCAGCTAGACATAGGTTTAGGCTGCAGAAACTAGAGAGACCAGTGATAGTAAGAATTGTAAATGGTACAAACAACAGTGGGGGAGCAATTACACATTAGGTAGAAGTCAATATGCACTGTAGAAATTACACTGAAAGGATAAGGATAGACATATGTGACTTAGGAAGGACAGATGTGATATTGGGCATACCATGGCTACAAACCCATAATCCAGAAATCAACTGGGAAATAGGAGAGGTCAAAATAATGAGATGCCCACCACTGTATGGGAGAAACACCAAGTTGAAAGAAGTAAAGAAGAAAAGACAAGTGGTTACTCCAGAGAAAGAAAAGATTGTAAGATAGGCTGTAGATGATAAAGAAAATTGGAGAAGAGAAGAAAAGGTTGAGGCAGATCATAGGAAAATTGAGGAAATGGTTCCAAAGAAATTCCTAAAGTGGAGGAAGGCATTTAGGAAGGTAGAGTCAGAAAGGATGCCTACAAGAAAAGTCTGGGATCACACTATAGATCTTAAAGAGACATTCAAGCCTGGGAAAGAAAGGATCTACCCATTATTAAAGAACAAAAGGAAAGAGGTCCAAAAATTTGTAAACAGCCAACTTAGGAAAAGGTACATTAGACTGTCAAAATCCCCTCAGACATCACCAGTGTTCTTTGTGGCAAAGAAAGATAGAAGTAAGAGAATGGTAATAGACTACCATAGTCTAAATGACTAGACAGTAAAAAATAACTATCTACTACCATTGATTACAGATTTGATAGACACAATGAGGAATAAGAAAGTATTTACTAAAATGGACTTATGGTGGAGGTTCAATAATATGAGGATTAAAGAGGGAGATAAGTAGAAGGGAACATTTACAATATATGTGGGATTCTTTGAACCAATAGTTATGTTCTTTGGGATGACAAACTTACTAGCTACATTTTAGGCAATGATGAATGAAATCCTGAGAGACATGATCAATGAAGGGAAAGTGACTACATTTGTGGATGATGTATTGGTTGGGACAGAAACAGAAGAAGGACATGATGAGATTGTAGAGAAAGTATTGAGGAGACTGGAGGAGAATGACTTATATGTAAAGCCAGAAAAATACACATGGAAAGTGAGGAAGATAGAGTTTCTAGGAGTGGTAATAGGGCCTAATGGCATAGAGATAAAGAAAGAAAAGGTGAATAGAGTATTGAGTTGGCTAGAGCCAAAGAATATTAAAGATATTAGGAAATTTCTGGGCCTTGCAAACTATTATCAGAGGTTTATTAAGGATTTTTCTCAAGTAGCTAGGCCAATAAATACATTAATGAGGAAAGATGTAAAATGGTAGTGGGAAGAGAAACAACAATAAGCATTTGATGAGCTCAAGAAAGTCTTTACAACCAGACCAGTATTAGTTGCCCCCAACCTTGATAAAGAATTCAGGGTAGAAGCAGATACATCAAATTATGCTACTAGAGGAGTACTATCAATGATGTGCTTAGATGGACTGTAGAGACCAGTCGCTTTTATTTCCAAGTCATTAAGTGACATAGAATGAAATTACAAAATACACAATAAGAAGATGCTAGTAGTAGTCAGATGCTTAGAGGTATGGAGACACTTCCTAGAAGGGACAACTACCAAATTTGAGATCTGGACAGATCATAAGAATGTTGAATACTTCATGAAGGCACAAAAGTTAAATAGAAGACAAGCAAGATAGGCCCTATATTTGTCAAGATTTGACTTTACACTGAAACATGTCCTAGGAAGCAAAATAGGGAAGGCAGATAGTCTAAGTAGAACACCAGACTGGGAAGTGGGGGTGAAAAGAGACAATGAGAATGAGATGTTGGTAAAGCCTGAGTGGCTAGTAGTCAGAAAAACAAAGAAAGTAGAAATCATTGTAGAAGGAGTTGATCTGCTAGAAAAGGTAAGACAGTCAAAAGTGAAAGACAACAAAGTAGTAAAGGCTGTCAAAGAAATGAAGCAGACAGAAGTAAAGATGTTGAAAGATAAAGAATAGAGAGAAGTTGATAGTATAATGTATAAAGAAGTGAAGGTATATATACCAAAAGATAATAAGTTAAGAGCAGAAATTGTCAGGCTACATTATAATATACCAGTGGGAGGACACAGAGGGCAGTAGAAGACTATGGAACTGGTTACTAGAAAATTCTGGTAGCTAGGGGTGATAAAGAAAGTAAAGCAATATGTAGAAGAATATGATAAGAATATGATTCCTGCCAGAGAAACAAAAACTGTACAGAACAGCTGGTGAGCAAGCTGATGCCCAACTTAATCCCAGAAAGGCCTTGGATGCATATTTTGGCAGACTTCATTACAAAATTACCATTAGCTCAGGGTTACAACTCTATTCTAGTAGTAGTGGATCAATTAACAAAGATAGTATACTTTATTCCAACTATGGAAAAGACATTGGCAGAAGGACTAGCTAGGTTGTTCAGAGATAATGTGTGGAAACTACATGGCCTATCCAAAAGTATCATATTAGACAGAGGACCACAGTTTATGGCAGGATTAATGAGAGAGTTAAACAAGATATTGGAGATCAAAAGCAAGATGTTGACAGTGTTCTACCCTCAAACAGATGGACAAATAGAAAGGGTTAACCAGGAGTTGGAACAGTACTTAAGAATGTTCATTGACTATAGGTAGGAATAATGGCCAGACTGGTTAGAGACAGCAGAGTTTGTATACAACAATAAAGTATACTCAAGTACAAAGACATTACTCTTCAAGACAAATTATGGACAAGATCCTAGAATGAGGTTCAAAGTAAGAAAGAAAGAGAAATATGAAGGAGCAGAGAAATTTGTGATGAAGATGAAAGAGATTCAGGAGAAAGCAAAGGTGGCACTAGGAAAAGCACAGAAGAAGATGAAGAAATATGCAGATAGGAAGAAGGGAGAAGTGTCATGACATGGCCAAAACAGCTAAGTCATTATTTATTTTCTTTTTCTTTTCTTTTTAAATCTGTGGACATGTGAAACAACTAAAAGGACACACACAGGAGTTTATAAATAGAAGTAAACATGGGAGGTGTATAAGTAGTGTACCACAATTGAATGGGAACTCTATTGAGTTCTTCTTGTCAACTCAGACTAGGAGGGTGATTAAGTTGCCTCAGGCTAAGTCACTACAAGAAGTCAATGAGTATAAAGTCAGAGACTTGGTAATGCTCAGCACCAAAGATTTGAAATATCAAATGGCCAGTAGAAGGACAGAAAAGTTAATGGAAAGGTTTGTAGGCCCTTATAAAGTAAAGAAAATTATATTGGCAAATGTAGTTGAATTGGAGTTATCTAGTACAATCAGAATACATCCAGTAGTAAACATCAGTAGGATACATAGATACATAGGGCAAGTAGAAGGACAGAGGAAGGTGGAACTGACCCCAGTAATAATTGAAGAGGAAGAAGAATAGAAGATCAAGAGGATACTAAATAAGCAACAAATTAGAGGAAAAAATAAGTATTTAGTATGGTAGAAAGGGTTCACAGTGGAATCAGATACTTGGGAAGGGATGGAAAACCTGGAAAATGCAAAGGAAGTAGTTAAAGAGTTTGAGAAAGAGTATCAACAAGACATGGAGGATGTTCAAAGACAAGAAAAAAAAGAAGGGATGTTTAGGAGAGAGGAATTACCAGGAAGGTTTATAGCAAGAAAACTATTCAGATGGTCTGATAAAAGGTATGATAAGGAATACTGGGCAAGGCTAGAAAGGAATTGGAGATAATGGAAAGGAGGAAGAACAAGGGGATGAAGAACAATAGAAACAATAAAGGAGATAGAGGAGGGAATTGAGCAGGAAAAATTGGGAATCAAGGAGTGGACAGAAGAAGATGACAATGAAATGGGAAATATTTGTAACCCCTACTATGAGTTGTAAAAATCCTTGGGACAAGGAATCTTGAGAGGGAGGTAGTGTCATGACTTGGCCAAATAACTATATCACAAATGGCCACTTGCTGATTTGTGAGTTAGTGATTTAATAATCAAAAGGCTTGAAAAAGCAAGGTTTAGACAGTAGCAAAAGATGTTATTAAGTCTGAGGTTTATCCTCAGATATACAGTCCTTAAATACATGATTGTGGTAGTCTGTACACCAGAACAGCCTATTACATGATCACTACCTATTGTTCTACATATAGGAGTGCTATTGTTCTTGAAATAGAGATAACCTAACCATCTTAGGGCAGTCCTTTGTTCTATTCAAGGACAGATGACAATCTATAGGTAAAGATCAATATCATGTACAAACATTGAGGACCTTGTATCTCTATGGGATCTTATCACCTCAGGATCTATTTATTGTTGAAAGAAGCGCATTGAAGAGAGCTTCACAATGGTTGTTGAAGCAAATGATTATGTTAAGCAGTTCCTGAGATATCAGTGATTTAGTATCTGGTAACTTGGTGATCACTGACTGATCTGCTGATAACTTGGTGAATACTGATTGCTTTGAGACATTTTTGGTACTGTTTGAAAGGTCTTCTTAAAGGCTTTTGGTGGCCATTTAGATCATCAAAATCAGTCAAGTATTCCTAGAGTTATGGTCCAAATGTAGTTTGTGACAGACTAAGTTACTATTTATATTTCTTTCCTTTTTCTTTTGATCTAAATAATCAATGGACATGTGAGAGGGAATGACTCAAAAGAAATATGTGGGACTTTATAAATAAAAGTAAATAAATAATATGTATAAGTAGTGTATAGCAATTGAATGGGAACTCTATCAAGTTCTCCTTGTCAACTTGGACTAGGAGTAGTTCTAAGGTGTTACAGTCTAAGTTCTTATATCAATGGCATTCTACCCTCAGACAGATAGACAAACAGAGAGGGTTAACCAGGAGTTAGAACAGTACTTAAGGATGTTCATTGACCATAGGCAAGAACAGTAGCTAGACTGGTTAGGAGTGGCAGAGTTTGTATACAACAATAAGGTACACTCAAGTACAAAGATATTGCCCTTCAAAGCAAATTATAGGCAAGATCCTAGAATGGAGTTCAAAGTAGGAAAGAAGAGGAAGTATAAAGGTGTAGAGAAATTTGTGACAAAGATGAAAGAAATTCAGGAGAAAGCAAAAGTGGCACTAGGGAAGGCATAAGAAGAAATAAAGAAATATGCAGATAGAAAAAGAGGAAAGGTTGATGAGTATAAAGTAGGAGACTTGGTAATGCTCAGCACCAAGAATTTGAAATATCAAATGGTTGGTAGAAGAACAGAGAGGTTGACAGAGAGGTTTGTAGGTCCCTATAAAGTTAAGAAAATTATATTGGCAAATGTAGTTGAATTGGAGCTACCTAGTACAATCAAGATACATCCAGTAGTAAAAATCAGTAGGATATATAGATATGTAGGGCAAGTAGAGGGACAGAGGAAGGAGCAACCAGCTCCAGTGATAATAGAAGAAGAGGAAGAATGGGAAGTAAAAAGAATACTAAACAAGTGGTGAGTTAGAGAAAAGGACAAATATCTGGTATAGTAGAAGGGGTTTACAGCAGAATCAGATACTTGGAAAGGGATTGAGAACCTGGAGAACACAAAAGCAGTTAAAGAGTTTGAGAAGAGATACCAGCAAGATATGGAAGATATCAGAAGACAGAAAAGGGAAGAGGGAATATTCAGGAAAGAACTGCTAGGATGATTTACAGCAAGGAAGCTATTTGGTTGGTCAGATAAAAGGTATGATAAGGAATATTGGGCAAGGTTAGAAAGAAATTGGAGACAATAGAAAGGAGGAAGAGTGAAAGGACAAAGAACAATGAAAACAATAAAAAAAAAGGAAGAAGAAATCAGGCAAGAGAATTTGGAACTCAGAGAGTAGATAGAAGAAGACAATGATAAAATGGGGAACATTTGTGACCCCTACTATGAGTTGTGAAAATCCTTGGGACAAGGAATCTTGAGAGAGGAATAGTATTATGACACAGCCAAAACAGTCAAGTCATTATTTATATTTTTTTTCTTTTCTTTTTCACTTAATTAAATAATCAGCAGACTTGTGAGAGAGAATGACTCAAAAGAGATATACAGGACTTTGTAAATAGAAGTAAATACAGAAATGTATATAAGTAGTATACAGTAATTGAATAAGAACTCTATTGAGTTCTCCTTGTTAACTTAGACTAGAAGTGGAACTAAATCATCTCAGTTACATTCTTATATGTTATATCAATGGCAAGCTAGACTACTAGACTAGACTAAGAAGGGTAGTGTTACAGTATGAGATAAACACATACTTTTGAGATCCAAAACTGGTAAGAGCATTCTTGAGTGGATACTAAAAACATTCTATCTTCTAGGTTTTCATTGGTTTTCTTTATATCAATCTTCATAAGCTCTCTATTATTTGATTTATCTCTCCAGTGCCTACTCAATTGTATACAACTGTCAAGTAGCTCAGAAAATTCACCTCTTTGACCTGTCCTGTTTACCCTTGTTATTTTATTTTTCCATTAATGTCAAAAGAAATGATTGAATAATAGTTGCTAGCAGCTATTTCTAAAGGAAAATGTTTTTCATTGGGGGGATCAGGATCAGGTATGTGAATCTCTAGAATGTTTTTCTTCTTAAGTGTAGAAAGTTAGAGTTGGATCTGAAAGAGCTGAGTCTAGAGCCTGGCTATCTTTGTACTGGTGTCTTCTTCTTCATGGAACTCAGAGAGGGATGTCAGTGGATTATCAATAATATTGGGTTTATTATTCAAGAAACTAGACTGGAAGTGAATTAATGGGCAGACCATATTGAATAAAAGCTTAGGAAAGTAAGACAGGGCAAGACAAGGCAAGACTAGAATTAACAACCATAGTTGGGGGTTACTATACACAATAAACACTACATTTTATAGTTTTCTAATTTCAGTACCTTCTATTCTAAATTTTATAATAATATAAGTACTAATGTTTATATATTCCCATCAAATAAAGAATTAAATATAC
>Ga0154004_1000085_pt1 | contig 21635 bp, 9 predicted proteins | sample TSFL088MetaG_FD_104727 | JGI IMG/M metagenome (GOLD analysis project Ga0154004, IMG submission 104727) | Attine ant fungus gardens microbial communities from Florida, USA - TSFL088 MetaG | ecosystem: Host-associated > Fungi > Mycelium > Unclassified | place: USA: Florida, Lake Talquin State... | reverse complement strand
CTACCACTACTAAGATTGAGTTGTATCCCTGGGCTAGTAGCAACTTAGTAATAAAGTATACTGAAATGTGTATCCAAGGTCTATCTAGAATTGAATTGGGCATTAACTTATCTGCTGGCTACTCTGTGTAGTTTTTATTCCTTTGGCAGGAATTGCATTCTTTTATATATTGCTTTATCTCCTTGGTTATTTCTGGCTACCAAAAGTTTCTAGTAACTAGTTCTACCATTTTCCACTATTCTCTATGTCCTCCTACTGGCGTGTCATAATGTAACCTAATTACCTCTGCTTTTAACTTATTATCTTTAGATATATATATCTTTTCTTCTTTATATATGATACCATCTACTTCTCTCTACTCTTCATCTCACAATATCTTTACTCCAGCTTATTTTATTTCTTCTATTGCTTTGACTACTTCATTATCTTTTACTTTCAACTGTTTTACTTTTTCCACTAAGTCTACTCCTTCTACTATTACTTTTACCTTTTTTATTTTTCTCACTTCTAACCACTTTGGCTTTACCAATATCTTATTCTTATTGTCTCTTTCTACTTCTATTTTCCAGTCTGGCCTCCTACTCAAGCTATTTACCTTTTCTATTTTACTTTCTGGAACATGCTTCAATGTCAAATTAAATCTTAATAGGTACAATATTAATCTTGCTTGTTTTCTATTCAATTTTTGCACCTTTATAAAATATTTGAGATTTTTGTAGTCTGTCCAAATCTCAAACTTTATTGTCATTCTTTCTAGAAAATACCTCTATACTTTTAAACATCTGACTACTGTTAACATTTCTTTGTCAAGAATTTTGTAATTTCTTTTTATATTACTTAGAAATTTAGAAATGAAAGCAACTGGTCTCCACAACTCATCAGAGTACTCTATTGATAATACTTCTCCAGTAATATAGTTTGAAGCATCTGCTTCTACTCTAAATTCTTTGTCTAAATCTGGGGCTGCCAATACTGGTCTAGTCATAAAAATTCCTTTAAGCTTGTCAAATGCTTTCTGCTGCTCCTTTCTCTACTACTACTTTATATCTTTTCTTGTCAACATATTCATTGGTCTTGTTACTCAAGCAAAGTCTTTAATAAACCTCTTATAGTAGTTGGCAAAGCCTAAAAACTTTTTGATATCTTTTATATTCTTTGGCTTTGGCCAACTTAGTACTCTATCTATCTTTTCCTTCTCCATTTCAATTCTATTAGGTCCTATGATGACTTCCAGAAATCCAATTTTTTGTACCTTCCATACACTTTTCTGGCTTGACATAAAAGTCATTCTCTTTTAGCCTCTTTAGTACTTCTTTTATAATCTTGTCATGTCCTTTCTCTGTCTCTGTCTCTACTAGTATATCATTCACAAAAGCCACCACTTTTCCTTTATTAATCATGTCTTTCAGGATTTTATTCATCATCACCTGAAATGTAGCTGGCAAATTTGTTATTCTAAAGAACATAACTATCAGCTCAAAGAACCCTATATAGGTCATAAATGCTCTTTTCTACTCATTTTCTTTCTTAATTCTCATATTGTTGATATCACAAATAGCTACTTACTAATTTGTAATTGGTTGATTTGATAATCAAAGTACTCAAAAAAGCAAAGTTAGACAAGCAGCAAAAGATATTGTTAAGTCTGAGGTTTATCCTTAGATATACAGTCCTTAAATATATAATTGTGGTAGTCTGTGCACAAGGACAGCCTACTACATGATCACTACCTATTGTTCTATATATAGGAGTGTTATTTTTCTTGAAATAGAGATAACCTAACTATTTTAGAGTAGTTCTTTGTTCTATTCAAGAACAGATGATAATCTATAGATAAAGATCAGTATCATGTACAAACATTGAGGACCTTGTATTTCTATAGGATCTTATTGCCTTGGGATCTATTTATAGTTGAAAGAAGTGCATTAAAGAGAGCTTCACAATAGTTATTGAAACAAATGATTATATTAAGCAGTTTCTGAGATATCAGTGATTTAGTGTCTGGTGACTTGGTGATCACTGACTGATCTGCTGATAACTTGGTGAATACTGATTACTTTGAGACATTTTTGATACTGTTTGAAAGGTTTCCTTAAGGGCTTTTGGTGGCCATTTAGATCATTGAAATTGGTCAAGTATTCCCAGAGTTATAGTCCAAATAAAGTTTGTAATAAGAACAGATCATTTATTATTATTTGGAAAGTAGCTGGAGAATTTGTAAGTCCAAAGTACATGACTGTTAGCTCATATACTCCAATGTGTATTATGAACACTATCTTCTATTCATCTCTCTCTTTGATTCTAACATTGTTGTACCTCCATCTCAGGTCTAGCTTTGTAAAGATCTTCTTACTACCTACTCCGTCCAGAATATCAGCGATCAGTGGTAATGGATACCTATTCTTGATAGTCTACTAGTTTGTATGTCTATAATCCTATACCATCTATTGCTTTCTATCCTTTTTAGCTACAAAGTAGACAGAAGATATTTGTAGTAACTTTAATGGTCAGATGTATTCTTTATGTAGCTAGTCCTCCATAAATGCTTGTATCTCTTCCCTTTCTTCTCTTGATAATGAATACATCTTCTCTCTTTTAGGCATAAAGCTCTGTTATAAGACAAACAAAAAGAAAATTATTTTTTATGTATTTATCAATTTGGTAGGGAACATCCAAGAATACAATACAGGAAAGATATAAATAGTGTGGGAAGGATTATATAAGATATAGACAGTTCTTAATAAGGGTCATGTGATTGTGGAAGATAGACACATAGACTACCTAAATATTTGTATAAATACCTAAGAGAATCTAACAAAGAACTCTATTGAGTTTTTTCTAAATAACTATCTCAGTTGGGCTTTAAGTCTTCACAACTTTACACTAACAAGCCCTCCTTTAGCTCTATCATATGGTCCTAGGCCTTATATACTGGTATCCTCTCCAACTTTGCTTTTCTAAATACCTTTTTTCACTTTCAAAACCTTTTCAGTACTAATTTTTCTACTGTCTTTTCTTTTTCTGTCTTTCTAATCTCTTTCTCCCTTTTTTTCTGTTTTTTGCTTCCATATATAGGTAGGCATCTCATCATTTTTACTTCTTTCTTCTTCTAGTTTATCTCTGGATTATAGGTAACTAACTATAGTATCTCCAATATTACTTTTGTTTTTCCTAGGTTATATATATCCATCCTTACCCTTTTCATATGTCTCTTGGAAAACATATTATACTTGACCTGGTATGTAATTGCTCCCTTTATATTTATTATTCTATCTATATTTCTCACTAGCAATAGATTCTTTAGTCTTTTCAGCTTGAATCCTTTCTCTTTCACAAATTGGATATCTATGAACAACCTGGTTGTACTACTGTCTAGTAGTACTTTTACTGCCACTCCCTCATGACTTTCTATCTTCTTTAATCCTACTTTCATCTATACTTCTCTTAGCAGTTGTAATATGCGCTATACATCTCTTACTTTCTCAGTGTTGTCTTAATGATAAATTTTATTACTTAGATTTTCTAGATACAATACACTGTATATATTTGAGGAGGTTAGCCAGGAGCTCACTGTCTTCTATTATCTTTTGCCAACTCTTGTGGTATTTCCACTACCCTCCTCTCTCTTTTCTTTCTTTGCCAGCAATTCTTGGCTATATAGCCTTACTTTTTATATACAAAATATATTCTATCTCTTTCTCTTTTTCTGTCCACTTTTATTGCATTGGGGTCCCTTACTGGCCCTAGCTATCTCCCTCTATTCTAATATCCTTCTCTATACTGGCCCTCTGGTCTCTACATGATCTGTCCTCTCCTTCCTCTATATAACTTTCCTCCAAATCCTCCTCTAGACTGCACATTTCTCTGTAGGCACACTACATTTCTCTCCAATATCCTCTTCTCTGCTTTACTTTGCCTCTGATTTCTATCTAACCTTACTGCCCTCTTCTGCCATTCTTCTATTGTACTAGAAGGGCTTTCTACCTCTGCTAACTTCCTTCTAAGTGCTCTGCTTAATTCTCTTTTGAACTCTTCAATAAGGGAGTATCTCTTATAGCCACTTCCTTATATTACTTTTTTGAATTCCTGGATATACTTATTACAGGTTCTCCTTTCCTGTTTAATCATCCTCAGCTGTTCTATCTTTTGTTCCTCCTCTGCTATCTTTTTAAACTCATTTCTTATTTTACTAAATAGTTCCTCTGCTATTTCTGTCTTTGATTCCTCTTTTGATAACTCATTCAACAGATTGTCCTTCTATGTCTCTGCTACCCCCCCTATATATAGAATAGCACCCAGGCTATCTTTGTTGCTTCTAATTCTTCTGTTATTTTTATGCTCAAATATAAACAAGCCATATTAATAAATGTGCTTACTTCCTCCATTCTTCCACTAAATAATGAAAGTTTTACCACTTCTACTCTGGCTTCTCTATTTTGTTGTAATAGGGTAGCCACTTGTTGTTGTAGGCTAGCAATAAAGGTAAGAAGTTGCTTTTTTCTAGTGGGTGGAGCTTGCAATGTAGAGATGGCAGATTGTCCTGTAGGTCACTGTTACTGTTGTTGTTGTTGGAACATACTTGACAGTAGTGATAATGATAGTAATTTCTTATATGAGAACAAGCAGTCTTCTTTGTCTGAACTTATAGCTAGTTACCAACTAGAAGAGTGAAACAATATTATCCCTAAGGAGAGAATCTCTAAGCTAGACAGGTCTTTAAGAGGTTACTGTCGTTTCTCTATATAGACTGATTACAATAGACTAGTAATATAAAGCAGATAGTAAAGTACTATATACGAGCTTACTCAATGTAGAGGTCAGGTCTTAGATGGGAACACAAGTTTTGTCCAGGCCTTTTATCTACTGTTTCTAACTAATAGTGAAGTCTCCTTTACAGCTGGGACCTACTATCCAAGATGCTTGTGAGTGCTATACTTACTAGCAAGAATAATAAAAGAGTAAATAGGAATAGGAATGTCAAGGCTATAAGGTACAGGGTTAACAATGGCTATCAAGTTCTTATATTAACACTAAGTTGTAAAGACTTAAGGTTCACCTGAGGTAGATATTTAAGAAAAACTCAATAGAGTTCTTTATTGGATTATACTATTACTTATACAAAGGTCTGTTGGTCTGTGTACCTATCTTCTGTGATCATATAACCCTAACTAATAACTGTATATATCTTATATAAGTCTTCCTATGCTATTTATATTCCTCTGGTATTGTAGTCCTGGATGTTATTTACTAAGTTAAAGAATATATAGAAAATAGTTTCTTTTCTAGGAACCATCTTATAATACCTTAGAACCTATCTAAATAAAAATTATTTTCACAAGTGAGTTGGTTATCTCACTGAAAATATGTTCCTGTCACACTGGCAACTTTACTATGCTTTGTAGTTTCTTAACTTCTACTGGGTTATTTTACTAGATCTCTGGTTCCTAGACTATTTAATAATATTGAGTAAACTTATAATCTATCCAAATGAAATTTATTTTTTAAAGGTGATAGAAATGAGTTGACCACCTCACCAGAAATATATTACTATTATATCAGCAACTTTACTATACTTTCTGGTTTCTTGACTTCTCTTGGATTATTCTACTAGATTTTTGGCTTCTTGGCTGTTTAGTAATCTTGAATGGTCTTATAATCTATTTATCTCTTTAATAAAGTTCTCAAGTTTTATTTTTAACTATGTTCTAGTCTAACCATATAAAAACCAATGTTGAATTCATAAAATTTTGTAAGTTTATATCATTTCTAGAGCTTTAACCCAAATATTGTGTTTTTAGCTCTATTTTACTTATAAATCATGGTTTTCATATATATAAGAACCAATATTCTAAGGTCTATTTGCTGAGTTTTCTTATTTTAGAAATTTCTCAAACATTGTATACAATACTTCTTGAGTTTATCTTAAGAAAATTCTTCAGTACTAGTACAAAATAAAACAAAATCATCTCTTTTGTCATGACTTGGCAAAACAGCTAAGTCATTATCTATATTTCTTTTATTTTATTTTATTTTATTTTCTTATTTGAACTTACTATACAAGAAAGAAGTGTAGGAAAGTGTTATATGACAAATATCATACATAACAAGTCACATGTTAGGATGTCACAGTGTCACATCTCATGATAGAGTCACATGATGAGTGTAGGAGAGTAGTACACAGACTATATAGTAGTTGTATAAGTAGTATATAGAATCTAATAGGAACTCTATCAAGTTCTTCTTGTTAACTTGGACTTAGAGTGTAATTAAGTCATCTCAGGCTAAGTCACTACATCTTCATATGTTATACTTTTTTCTAGCTGATTTTTCCCTGAATACTTTTCCATAGAACTAGCTAATATTTAAGCTTTGATTCAAGTACTTCAGTCTATGATATAATCTTTCTAGCCTTTGAATCTATAACAATTTTTCCAGTCTCTTTTATTGCCTTCAGCTTCAAATATACTTTGAAAGCCCTTCCAGTTTGCCTTGCCAATCTAATATAATCCTAGATTTGCCCATTCTACTTCAGTTCTACTACTATTTATGTTGTCTACTCAAATATACCCTTATTTTCCTTTATAGTCCTTTCTATTACTTTTATTTCAAAGCATTCCTACTCAACCTTTTTAGCTTTCCATGCCAGCAGTCTACCATGTCCCTGAGTTTTCTACTCTAGTTCTACCTATTAATCTACTACCACTTATAATATCAGCTAATCCATACTCTCTTGTTTCTCCCCAGTCTCTTTTAATGCCTTTAGTCCAAAATATTCCAGCAATATAACATATTCCTGAACTTCTCTCTTCTACATCAGTAAAGTTATATTCTTATTTTCCTAATGGCCATTTCAAGTGGAATTTTACTAAGGCTGAACTTATCAAAAAAAAGTAGTCATCTATTTATTGGGCTTATAAAGTAAAGAGAGGTCGTAACTAGAAGAATAGATAGGAAAAGGCTTTTTGTTAGCAAGAAGAATTCAGATCTGTATAACAATGTTTGGGGATCATTCAATACTCAAGCTATGATTGCAAAGTTCTTATACAACCTAGGACTACAAGATCTAGACAAGAAACTTAGATTCAATAAGGATATCAATATAGAGAACCTCTTTTTTATATTTCTTGTGGAGTTTAGGCAATGGTTTATACATAGAAAGGTAGAAAATACTTTGTACAAAATGGTTTTCATAATTATGCTTCCCCTCTTGTCAACATTCATTTAAATCCTGATAAAGAGGCTCAGTTTGATAAAATAGTACTCAACTATCCTAATATCAGTTTTTCTGGTTTACAACTAGGCATTCTGACTTTGACTGGACCTGGAAAATCAGTCAAGGATATTTCTTATGTCTTGCACAATCAAGGTTATGTTATCTATTAGAAAAGTGAGATAAGAAAAAAGTTTACTTCTTATGATTTTATAGCTTTTTTTATGTTTATTAAACAATTTGCTAAAGATCACCCTTACTTTATTAAAATATCACAACTTGAATTAGAGAACATTATCTATATGCAAACACCCTTTATAGTATCCTAAGCTTTTTATGGCAACAATGAACTTGAAGAAGATATTGTATGTAGAATAGTTGCTGATACAGCTTATGGTTTTTGGGAGGATAAAAGCTGGGTTTTTATAATGATCTTGGTCTTCTCACTAGTCCTCAAGAGATGGATATTTATTTTAATATCTTTGATGAATAGTAGCTCGACAGAATATTACAGAGTCTATTTTATTACAACCTTTGAAACTATTGCTACTCAAGCTTTGCAAAAGAGAATTGTTCTCAAAAATACTATATTTGCAATTGTATATTTTTATTTTTGTTTTTTTCAATCAATTATTTGATAGTTTATGATTTAGATAATAAACTTTAGTGAAGCTCAAAGAGAAGGTTTTATTGAGGTATTTACTGATCTTTTTTTATCAAATAAAGATCCTAGAAACAAAGAGGAGCTGAGAGATGTAGGAGAAAAATTGATTTGAGGATGTGGAGAGCATTTTAGAAGGTCAATTACAAGATGTTCAAGGATCAGTAGTGTAGTTTCTATTTCTAGAAAAGACAAGTTTATCATCAAGGCACAAAAACTCATGGAAATCAAGTCATTGAATGAATTTCAAAGCATAGTTCAATAGATCCTAGATGAGTTCTCTGATACTGCCAACTGGATAAAGTACTGGTTTTGAAAATCTTATGCTTGGATGATTTTTCCTACTTATATATCTATAGATTCTGAGCTATAGGAGATATTGCTAGCTATAACTAATGCTCAAGAATCTCTGTATTTTTAGCTATATCATACAGCTGGTCGTGATAAGAGATTTTTTAAAAAACTACATCTTTCTATAGTTGGGCACTTTTTTTAAAGATAATTACAAGAATAAGCAAAGTATAGTTTTATTTTCTCTTTTATAAAAATAAGACTGAGAAATATATCTTATAGTAGATATTCCAACTCACTATGGCAAAGCAAACTAATAGAAACAAGAGAGATCAGATATTTCAATATTACTTTCTACTTCAACTAAGCCTAGTTGTAAATCAAGATCTTTCAAACCCCAGACTCTAAAAAAGAAATTTATTAATGATGGTAATAGTCCTGACTCTATATGGAAATTAATTTCTAAAGGTTCTGGCTCTTTACAAAAGAAGTCTAAAGCATATTCAATTATGAAAAACATATTTAGAAAACTATGTTATCTATGGAAGCAAAATTTGTATTAGCTTGACACATCTCTTTAGCTACTTTATATCTTTGTTTGTGGATTATTTTCAGAGTTCCAGAAAGTTATAGATATACTTCAAGATGACTCTGCTTTATTTAAAGTTTTTGAGCACTTTCAGTATTGTTTTATGAAAGATCATAACTTTGCTTGGTTTTCTCAAGAATATAATACTCTATAGTCCAATTTATATGCTTATCAAATCATAGAGAATAAATTTTGCTTTTATTTATTATTTGTGAGTGATTTTTCTCTTATTAATAAAGATTATTGATGTTTTTTCATAGAGCTGGTTATGGAAAAAAATTGCTAAGAAAACAAAGCAAAAACAGATTGACAGCTCAACAGTTTTGTCTATATTCTTTGTTCCTATGATACTCAATATCCAATATTGCACTAGTAACAATAGAACTGGAGAAAAGCATATAGAGCTAACAAGAATACCTTTTATTGTCACTGATATATTTGCTTCTTCTAATAACTATTTATATTTCAATGGCAACTTTGAAGACTGGTTGAAATACTAGGTTGGAATAAAAACTGAAACAAAGTTTTTCAATACAACTTACTAAAAACAACATGATAATTCTCTTCTATACTCTGGAATTCTAGGTAGTATCAATTTTCTAGTGTTAAATCTACTACTTATCTTTGTTGTTGAGCTATTAGTTGATAATGATAGAACTTCTTTGGACTGGAATATTTCTTAACATCTAGAGCCTTTAGGATCAGACCAGGTCCAGAAATCAAAACTTGTCTATGATCTTATAGATTTTGGACTTATGAATGAAGTCCAAAATTATTCTATAGCATACTATCAAGATGGAAGTATTACTGGAGTAATAACATATAATAGAATACAAAACTATAGAAGAGCTGTTCAAGTTTCTAACCCCTATTCTTCAATATATCTTTCTGGTATCTCTCTTTTATTATCTACTGGTTATTTTTGATACAATATTATCTATAGACTTTGTGGAGGAAAAAGAGCTTAAAGCTGCTTTTATAGATAATATATCAAGAAGTATCAAGAGAAGCTGGGAATCTTATTCTCAACTAGAGATTTTTTATTTATGTCCAAAATTTCATATCAAAGAGACTTGAAGAAAATACAACTAGAGTGCCAAATATAGAAAATCAACTCAGTATTCACCAAGACTAATAAATATGTTCATTTTTCTTATACCTATATCTTTCCAGCCCTCTCTTTTCCCAAGAAAAAAAAAGAAAATATTGTAGATCTTACAAGTTCTTCTCCATTATTACTATCTATTGACTCTTCTTTACATCCTTTTACTTTTAACAAGCATTCAACTCCTATAATACCAGTCAACTATCCTATAAAAGGTTAAAGAAGTCCTTTTACAGATATATAAGATCTATAGAAGTAGAAAATTCAACCAGAAGTCAAGTTAAAGATAAGTATATCAATTCTAAAATATTTGTATTTTGTACTTATTTTTAATTAGAAAAAACAAATAAAGGTTGTTGCACCTACTTAACTTTTACTTTCTAAGCCAAAACCTATAAAGAAAAGATCTCAAAAGGTAACCTTTGAAAAGAGTCTTGAAAAGCAGAAACATAATGAAATAATAGAAGTTGTTTCAAAAGGTGAACAAGTATCTTATTATACTAAACTATCTAAAGTAATAATTGAAATTCAAGTTCCACTACTACCTTCTACTAAATGGAACTTAAGAAAGAGAAAAAGTCTAGTTAAATAAATATTGTATTTAATCTGATATATATATATCAAGAAAATCAAAGTTGAAATGATTGATAATTTAAAGATAAGTCATTTTCATCAACATAGTATCTAATCTATAGTTCTATTCTCTTTTCTAGTCCTTTATCTTGTCTTGGATAATCTTTTATGACAATAAATAAATAAGATGGAGAATAAAATATATTTTTTTCTCTACAAGTAGAATTACTGCAAATTTGAGTAATCAGTAATAGTCCTTTAGAATAGTCAGTTAATATAACAATAAATATAGATCTAATAACATACCTGGATAATAGTCTTTTTCTTTTTTCTCTTCTACCAATTTCTATTTATCTAAAACATGGCAAAATTTATATGAACAAGTATGAAAATTACCAAGTGGTTTATGTAGACAATTAGACTATTTTAAAAAGCAAATACTCTTTTTTCCATGTTAAATAACCATAAGAAACTTTGTTCCAGCCCTAAGATCAGAATCAGCTAAAAGAAGACTTGAAAAAACAGTAGGATTTTGAAAAACAAAAATATTTCAGATAAAGTTTATCAAAAATGAGTGATTGGTTGTTGGATAAAATTCTTTGTTAACAAAAGCTATTGTTAACCAGAAATAACTAATTGATAGTAATTAGCTTTGACTTTTCTGTGTTGAAAAAAACTTATGAGTTGGTAAATTAATATATTTGTTAAAGTGAGTTGATTTTCTAAGAAAGACCACCATAATAAACAAAAAAGAGAGATAATTGGTTATCTTTTTTTAAGTGCTCTATAACAAAAAAATAGAAAATATAAGGAAAAAACTAAAGGAGATAATTAAGTTAAAAAATTATTTTGAATAAATTTTATATACTTATATCCTGAGATTGGAGTGAGCATATATTTGGTTCTAGTTGAATCCAAAATTCTTCTTCTGAGATTGTATAGATATATATAAAAGTAATAAATTGGTTGAATCTAAAAAAGACTTGGTAAGTATTATAAAGTATTTAAAAAAATACACTATAAAAGTTGTTGGAAAAGTTTTTTTATTTGGGCTTTAAAAACCTCACTACTAAGATTTAGTTCTACTTCAATCAAGCTAATGCTATTTGCTAAAGATCCTTTAGGAAAATAAGGCTTCATATGACTATAGACAAGACAAAATATGCATGATGTTGGATCAAAGCTAGAAAGTTGGAAAACCAAGATACAAAGATTATCCATTAATATAAGAGAAAGTTATGCTCTTGTAAAACTGGTATTTGAGACCATAAAAGACTGCTGAAGAAAAGAAAAAGGCTATTTTATATTATTAAAAGGAGAAAATTGAAGAATTTCAAGTATACTTGATATAGTTGATGTTGAGTTGCTAGATTTGTTAACCAGCAATAAGAACAGGTAAAATTACCAAGTTCAATATTGGTAGGAACATGGTTAAGACATTCTGTACAAAGATCTCAGCTACAAGAGCAAATATACAGTTGGCCTTCTTCAGTACACCAACTGCAAAACTAATATTTTGGAGTTAGGGTATAGATGAATAGTATTATGAAGTTTGAACCTACAGCATTACTTTTTTCTTCAATCAATATAAGATCATATACTGATTTTTGGAAAGAGGAAGTTGAAATATCTTTTTAGATCAAGAATTTTTATAAAACAAGTTGTTTGTAACAAATTAAATACAAAGACTATTATATTATAAAGTTCTCTTTGATAGCTGTTAAAGAGGTCTCTTCTAACAGCTATCAAAGAGGAAAAAATAGAAAATAAGAACAGAAAATCTATTAAAATATAGGTATTAGTGAATTTACATATAGGTATTAATAAACCAAAAAAAAAACAAAGGTGACTTACAAAAGGTAGAGTGCTAGAAAGTATTCCAATACTTGTAGCATAGAGAACATAAAGAGAATACAATTAGTGAGCAATATTGTCAGAAAAGAGAAAACAAAATAGAAAAACACATATAGATAGTCACAAGTAGAGACATGTTTATGGAGGGTTAATAACCCATCATATAAGGGAGAATAAATAAAGAAGCTGAGATAAATATTTTATAAGTATAAATGGGTTAGTAAATAAATAAAAATCAAAATAAAATAAGATGATGATATACTAGGAATTATACTTGAGGCAGGGGCAGAGACATATCCAGAGAGGGTCAATGAGGTATCATATATAAGAGAATATATAATAGAGGTAAAATAAACATTCTAAGAAAAAAAAGGTCAATAAATCAGATAAAATGAAAATAAAATATATGAACAATGTAGCTAAGACTAGACATAAGTTGGGTATAGGAGCATATTCAGAGAGTGCAAACAAGCCATTGTATAAAAGAAAAACACATGGTAGAGCAGAAATGAACACTCTATAGAGAGATATAGGTTAGTAAATACTATAAACTCTCCCTATGAAAGGAAACAATCCACTGTGTACTCTAGCAAGTGGAAAGATAGAAAATAAGCTCCCAGATTCCACTAGAGTAAATAGTATAATATCTAAAACCCTAAACCTCTCTAGTCTATAGTTATCAAAGATCAAACCGCTAGACAAAGGGAAGACAGAGATATTCTTTTGCCCAGAGCCAAAGAAGAGCCCTTATTATACCTATGTCACAACAGCTCCAGGCACTGGACAATGGTTACTAGGGTAGCAAATATAAGTTCTTAGTAAGAAGGTCTTAAAGAACTAGTACAACAGTATACTGGTTTTGTTTTCTGATATATGGGATGATATAACTAATTATTATGTCATGCCCAATTTCTTATTTTATTTTTATTTATTTACTAATCTATTTTTTTTCTTAGAATATTTATCTTACCTCTACTATATATTCTATCTTATACAATATCTTGTCTATGCTTTCTAGACATGTCTCTGCCTTCACACCAAGTAGAGTCTCTAGTATGTCATTTGTATATTTTCTTTTCATTTTTATTTATTTATTGATTTTTTTTCCTTAGAATATTTATCTTACCTCTATTATGTGTTCTTCTATGTACAATGCCTTGTCAACTCTCCCTGGACATGTTCCTGCCCTTACCTCAAGTAAAGTCCCCAGTATGTCCTTTGTATATTTTATTTTTATTTTTATTTATTTACTGACCTTTTTTTCTTTCTTAGAATATTCATTTTATTCCTATCATATATTCTTCTCTATATAATATCTTGTCTGTACTTCCTGGACATGTCCCTGTCCCCATTGTTTAACTCATGATGTATTGCTATTGAGTAGAGCTGTTACAAATTCATTGTATAATCACTATCATAGTATTTATAAATTCCTTACTTTATACTATAGTTTAATAGCAAGGAGACTTTCAACTCTTAACTTCCAACTTTTGTTAGTAGAATACATTCTTGGTGATCTAATATTGTTAAGTTAAGTGATTGTTCTTGTCTGACCTCAACACTTCATATCCACTTTTAAAAGTTGATATTTATTCTACAATTTTCCTGATATATATACTAACTTTCTAAAGGGGATTTGAGAATCTAGTACAGTTAACTTTAACCATAGCACTCAGCTTATGAATACTTATATAATAATCACAAAAATAATCAATTAAAACTGCTAACTTAAAGTAGTGCTATATATAGCTTCTCTTTGTTATATCTCCAACTTCATTACAAAAAAATACTAAAAAACCTAAGAGCCATCCAAGAGATAGAATAAACAAATATAAAGAAAAGAATAAAATTCAAAAGCTAAGATACAAGATGCAAGAAAGATTAAGCTTGGAAAAAAACAAGGAATTGTCAGTACTCTTTCAGTATGTTCTTCTATAACTGTTTAATTACCTTTTATATAGATATGAATATATCGAATACTCTAGACCACAAAATAGAGAAAGAAAACCACAAGCAAGAGACAGCAACTTAATTGTAAGGATCCTAACTAAAACAATGAATTGTTTATATAAGTATTTTTTCCTGTCTATGGCTATATATTTTATTGATTGTATTCATAGATCTAGCAGATTGTAATGTCTCCACCTTGAAGAGTGGCTAGAAGATCAGCAAGATTCTCAAAAAGCCTAACTTAGAGCATATAAGTTATCTATATACTATTGTGGACAACAAAGACTACATTCTTTTGTGGTATCTACCAGAGATACTACCAAAGGATCATTGTGTAAGCTATTCCTTTTTTGAATAGCTATTCTAAAGTTTATTGTGTAGAGAATGTTAACTAGAGCACAAAAGAATCTAGATTCTTTTTTGTGTTATTTACTTAGTACTGGAAGAAAAAATTAGAGAAAAGATCCAGATGCTTATAAGAGCTCTGTGTCTGGAGTTGTAAATGGTACAGAGACATTTTCTCCAGGCTGGTTTCCTTTGGAACATAGAGTATAATTTGTTTTATATTTTGTTAAAATTAGTCACTGATATTTTTGAAGAAAGATCCTAAGGCCAAGATTATCCCCTTATTTTCATTCTGGTAGAACATGGATAAAGGGGTTAAAACCTGGCTAACAAAAATTGCAGATCCTTTGAAGTTCATGGACAATATTCTTTGTATTATCCATCCAATACTTTATGATACTGCTTATAAAGTTATAAACAAATTGAAAGCAGATCCAATTACTAGAAAATATGTCTCTCTTTGGCCTACAATCTACTTAAGATTATCTCCCATCACAAACAGAACATCTAGAGAACATAGAGATCACTTTAGAGCCTATTTCTGGTATAATCAAGTTATTACTTTTAGATCATATGAGTCAGCTGTTTTTTACTTGCCTAAATTGGAAGCAACATTCCAATATGATTCAGGTACTGTAGTATAGTTCTGTGGAAATCTTCTATTTTATAGTATTAATAAATAAAAGGATGGAGATAGGTACTGCTATACATTTTTCTTCAGAAAAGATGTTTTTCAAAGATTGGGAGTGTAATTATCTAGATAGGCTGTCTCTTCTATATAGTTGTAAATATATATATCTATATTTTAGGTCTATAGTAAAACAGGCCAAGAAATTATTCAAAAGTGCTATTTTATATGAGATTTTAATATGTATTTGTGATGAGTGATACTGTAGTATAAGTAAGTGATGCAATAGTCTAGTAAGGAAGATATGTTTGATGCAATAGCCCAGTAAGGAAGTTGTAGCTTGTAGAAGAGTATGACTTATGTAACAAGTAAATCAGATTATTGGAGAATTTTATAGGATAACTCTTTACTTGTTTGTCTTGTCCCTATATATCTTCCTTCATACAATGGCTCATTTACATTCTCTGGACATGTCCTTGTTCTCACCTCAAGTGTAATCTCTGGTATGTTGTTTATATATATATATATATATATATTTATTGATTTACTAACCTATTTATGCTTATAGAATATTTGTTTTGTCCCCACTATATGTTTTGTCTTGTATGATATCTCATCTGTGCTCCCTAGACATGTTTTTGTCTCCACACTAAGTGGAGTCTCTAGTACATTGTTGACTTATTTTCTTTTTATTTTTATTTATTTACTAACCTTTTTTTTTTCTTAGAATATTCATTTTACCTCTACTATACATTCTGTCTTGTACTATATCTTGTCTATACTCCCTGGACATGTCTCTATCCCTATCTCTAGTGTAATTCCTGGTATATTGTTTGTATATTTTATTTTTATTTTTATTTATTTACTAACCTTTTTTTTTCATAGGATATTTGTTTTATCCCCACTATGTATCCTATCTTATACTATGCCTTGTTTATGCTCCCTGGACATGTCCTTGTCTCTACACTAAGTGGAGTCTCTAGTATATCATTGATTTATTTTATTTTCATTTTTATTTATTTACTGACCTTATTTTTTTGTAAAGCATTTGTTTCATTCCCACCATATGTTCTCCTGTATACAATACCTTGTCAGCTCTCCCTGGATATGTCCCTAGTATATCGTTTGTATATTTTCTTTTTATTTTTATTTATTTACTAACTTTGTTTTTATAGGACATTTATCTTACCTCCATTATATGTTCTGCCTTATATAATACCTTGTCTGCACTCCCTGGATATGTTTTTACCCTTAACTTAAGTGAGGTCCCTGGTATGTTATTGACTTATTTTATTTTCATTCTTATTTATTTACTAACCTTTTTTTTTGTAGAATATTTATCTCACCTCTACTATATATCTTCCTATATACAATGTCTTATTAACCCTTTCTGAACATGTTCCTACCTCTACCTTAAGTAGAGTCTCCAGTAGGTCATTTATATTTTTTCTTTTTCTTTTTAGTTATTTACTAATCTATTTCTTTTTATAGGATATTTATTTTGGCCTCTATATATCTTTTCTTGTATAATGGCTTGTCAACCCTTTCTGAAATGTCTACTCTAAGCTCTCTTATCACCATATGTATGTCATGTTTGTTTTTAATTTATTGTATATTTTCTCTTATTTACTAATAATCTTTTTATAGATTATTGTTAATCCCATGCTTATTCTTTGGTATGATAGTTCATAGACTTTTTTCTTATGTAGCTGCAAAAAATCTTTACAATTTTCTATTGCTTTATTTTAAGTAAACAGCAAACTATTGATATTGTTATACTATACTTGTAATGAACCTAATCAAAACTAATCCTTGTTGCTACTAAGACTTGGAAAAAAAACTGAATTGTTAGACTAACTTGCTTATTGGCTTTGATATCATCAGTAGTTGTGATAGAAGATACTGCCAGGATTATAATAGTAAATATTGTTGAAAGGTAGAATTAAGATCCCTCATTTAAGCAGTTATCTAAGTTTCTTAAGTTGAGTATTTCAACATCCATAGTACTAGTCCCTTAAGTAGTGCAATTTGTCTACTACTCCTCTACTACTCTTCTACTGCTCTCCTACTACTCTCCTACTACTCCTCTACTACTTCTCTACCAAATGTAGTACTATACTGCATTTGTCACAAATAGTCACAGATTCTTGCTCTACTAATATTTTAATAAATACTATTATTCTACTACTGGAATATTCAAGTAGAGATTGATTTTTGAACTATATACATTTCAAGTTCTGTTACTATGTTATCTTAAATAGAAATTATGTACTCATCTAGATTTTTATATATATTTTCAAAACATGTCTTCCAACATAACATAGTCAGTAATCATGCTCTAACCTTACTACTATATTCTTAAGTATAGAAGAAAGTGGTTTAGATAAAATTCAAATAAAAATATACAGGCTTATACTTGATTTATTAGCTGCTTTTACTTGTTATTCTCATACCTATTTTCTGTTTTTATCTCCATATCAATATATATATTTATTCTATCTCTGAACATCTCAATAACATCAAAGTTACTCTTGATATAGTATATAGTAACTACAATATACAATAGAGCAAGAGATAATGTGAATTGTTGATAATATTATTGTAATGTAATATAGTAGTGACATATTAGTGATACATTTGTGACAGGGTGCTATAATTTCTTTATACCCTTAATGCTTAGGCTTTCTTAGAGTTTGTTAATTTCTATAGATACTTTATACAAAACTTCTCAACAATAGTCTAATCTCTTTTTGACCTAACTTGAGCTAACAGGACCTGGAAATGGAGAAATGAAGAGCAAACTGCCTTTGAGGCCTTTAAGATAGTTATAATAACCACTCTAGTATTGGTTTCTCCTTAAGATATAGTGCCTTTTTGAATTAAAGCAGATAGCTTAGACTTTACTACTAGTATAGTCTTATTCCAGTAGTATAAGGGGATACCCTAGGAATACATTTAGTTATTAGATAAGCTCAGTATCTATAAGCTAAGTATATCTTCTATATCGTATTTCCACTTTCTCTTATACTTCTCTTGTTTTGTATTGTCATGGTGATATCTGTTTAACTATATAAGGACATTGTGGTATTATTGGTTAGTTTTTATGTGATTATGCATAGACCATCTGTTGTAGTATGTATAACAGCTTATATAGATAGATCTATCTTTACTCAAATATCATATTAGCTTTTGGGACCTTCTTCTAACTTACTGGATGACCACCTCTAAGTGTTTCTCTTATAAGTAGTCCACAGCAAATAGTAAGTAGAAACCTGTTGTTTTCCATAGCAAGTCCTTGTCTTTGGTAGAACAAAACTATAGAATTCATAACAAGAAAATGTTAGCCATTATATACATTCTAGAGAAGTGGAGATATTTCTTAAAAGAAGCCACTAATCCAGTAGAGATCTGGATAGACTACAAGAACTTGGAGTACTTTATAAATGTGAGGAAACTAAACTATAGACAAACATGGTAGTTTCTCTATCTAGTTCTCTTTGACTTCATTCTCTGCTATTATCCAGAACAATTTATGGATAAGCCCAATATCCTTTTTAGAAGGCCTAACTATAGTAATAGATCTTTGGACAATGAGAACATTATCTTGCTCTACCCTGAACTTTTGGCCATCTAGGCCCTTAAAAGAGTATAGCTGGTTAGAGCTGAACTTAGCATTCTGGCCAAAGTCTGGAAAGGCAATCATTCTAGAGATTTGGAAAAACCAGTAGCCAAGGCAGCTCTCAAACTCTAGTAGTCCACCAACAGAATGGTGCACTTCTCAGAATAGTTGAATATTGATAGACTACTCTACTTCAGAAGAAAGATCTATGTTCTCTAGACCCTGGATCTGTACAGAAAGATCATTGCCTTATGCCATGACACAAAGATTGCTAGATACCTGGGTTGATAGAAGATGCTAGAGTTGGTATTCCACAATTACTGGTGGCTCTAGATGTCTAGGTATATAGGATAGTATGTTAGCACTTGTAATCTCTATCTCTACACAAAGGCAATAAGATACTCTTTAGTCAGAGAACTATATCCTCTTTTCATACCAGATGCAAGATGGGACATTCTCAGTATCAGCTTCATAGTCAAGTTCCCTGAATTCTCTAAATATAATACTATCATGATAGTAGTAGACTCAGTATCTAATCTTAGAAACTGCTAGGCATAATTATTTGTTTTAGTATTTATTATAAAGCTCTCTTTAATGTACTTCTTTTAGCCATAAATAGACCCTAAGGTAATAAGATCCTATAGAGATACAAGGCCCTCAATGTTTGTATATGACATTAATCTATTATCTATAGATTATTATTTGTTCTTGAATAAAACAAAAAACTATCCTAGAATAGTTAGGTTATCTGTATTTCAAAAACAATAGTACTACTATATATAAAACAATAGATAGTGAATATATGATAGTCTATTCTGGTGCATAGACTATTATAATCATGTATATAAGAACTCTTTGTCTAAGGATTAAACCTCAGACTTAACAATATTTTTTGCTACTATTTAAACTTTGCTTTTTTGAGCCTTTTGAATATCAAATTCCTTAATCACAAATCAGTAAGTGGCTATTTGTGATACTGAAAAGAGATCCTATTCTACTATAAGAGTGACTAGAGTAAAGTTCTCCAGAAGATTCCTCAGAAAATAGGATAAAGCTCCTGGAGGGGTAATCTACACTATATATATAGATTTCCTAGTTACAGAATATCTTAGCAGTCAGGGTCAGGAGTGCAGGGAATAAGACAACTAATTAAATGTTGAGTAATTGTTATTTAATTAGTATAGGATTGTTCTAGGGAACTACTACTAGTGTGTCAGGAGTGTACTTTAATGTGGTCCCTTACAAATATAGTATTATATTCCTACTAATGTTAAATGAAAATTTGAATAATTTTACTAAATAATTATGTCTACTAAAGTACAAGATCTTTATCTAGCCAAAGTTTTACTGTCTTACTTACTACTGCTTTAATAATATGGTTATACTATCACCCCAAGGAGAGGATCTCTAATCTAAATATCTTCTTAAGGATATAACATTACTCCTCTATATATACAGCCCACAATAGAACTTCAGTACAAGATTTATACAGCAAAAAGATATAAGTAACTAATGACAATACCACTCAATTAATAGATTAGATCTCAGATACAATACCTAAGCTTAGTACTATACTTCTACCAATAGTTTTATTACAAAAGACCATTAACTTGATTTATAATTGATGAATATAAATTCAAAAGGGGCTTAAAAGTGAGATTTAGACAGTAACAAAAAATATTGTTAAGTCTAAGGTTTATTCTTAGATATAGAGTTCCTATATACATAATTGTAGTAGTCTGTATACTAGGACAGACTACTATATAATCATTATCTATTGTTTTATATATAGAAGTGCTATTGTTCTTGAAATAGAGATAGCTTAACTATATTAGGGTAGTCTTTTGTTTTATTCAAGAACAAATGATAATCTATGGATAATAGATTAATATCATATACAAACATTGAGGACCTCATATCTCCATGAGGTCTTATCACCTTGGAGTCTATTTATGGCCAAAAGAAGTACATTAAAGAGAGCTTCATGATGAATCTTGAAGTAAATGATTATGTCTAGTGAATCCTAAGATATCAATGATTTAGTATTTGATAACTTAGTGATCACCAACTGATCTGCTGATAACTTAGTAAATACTGATTGCTTTGAGATATTTTTGGTATCATTGAAAAGGTCTTCTTAAGGGCTTTTGGTAGCTATTTAAATTAATGAAATCAGTTGAGTACTCCTAGAGTTATGGTCTAAATGAAGTTTGTAACAAGTTTTTGACTGACTATTAAGTTTTCTTAAGCCTAGGGCCTAGCTATATCTTAGTAGTCCTGATTTGTATTACCTAGATATCAAGAAAAATAAGAGAGTAAGTTGGCAAGGCCCTATAATGAATAGTACTAATTATAGCTGTAATAATTTAGTCCTACTTCTAGTCCAAGTTGACAAGGAGAACTCAATAGGGTTCTCATTCAATTACTATATACTACTCAGATATATTCTAGTATTTGTTACTATTTATAAAGTCTTACATGTTTTTTTTCATCTAACTTTCTTACATGTTCTATCACAAATGGCCACTTACTGATTTGTGAGTTAATAATTTAATAATCAAAGTGTTCAAAAAAGCAAAGTTAGACAAGCAGCAAAAGATATTGTTAAGTATGAGGTTTATCCTCAGATATACAGTCCTTAAATATATGATTGTAGTGGTCTGTACACCAGAACAGTCTACTACATAATCACTATCTATTGTTCTATATATAGGAGTGTTATTGTTCTTGAAATAGAGATAACCTAACCATCTTAGGGCAGTCCTTTGTTCTATTCAAGAATAGATGATAATCTATGGATAAAGATCAGT
>Ga0154004_1000077_pt1 | contig 22500 bp, 19 predicted proteins | sample TSFL088MetaG_FD_104727 | JGI IMG/M metagenome (GOLD analysis project Ga0154004, IMG submission 104727) | Attine ant fungus gardens microbial communities from Florida, USA - TSFL088 MetaG | ecosystem: Host-associated > Fungi > Mycelium > Unclassified | place: USA: Florida, Lake Talquin State... | reverse complement strand
TCAAAGAAACGTCATTTGTCAAGGAAAGTCTTCGACCCTGAAAAAGACGTTACCATGGTTTGCTAAGGTATTTAAAGCAGGACATGAGCATCGACTGTCGTCCTTGTTGGGCGCGACATATTCCGGCCATATGCCTCTGAAACCAGGATATCCTTCTGGAACGACATGACCTTGTTTTTTTTTTGGCGTGATGACGTTGATCATGGTCAGACTTGCATCCCATGCAAATAATACAATATCATGGATGATTTTGAATAAAATGTTCATGGGGGACCTAAATTAGTGGATTGTAAGGAAAGGACGAAGGGAACATTATTATATGGGAACGAAAAAAGAGACAGGAGCATGATTATAATGGGGAACAGGAGAAGAGATTATATTGGGAACGGGAAAATAGATGGAACAACAACATTACACGGCGGATCTTCTGATGTCAAGGATGTCTGTTGAGTAGTAGCAAGTCCTTGAACCTGCGGTTTTCTATCATGCACTTGCTTGGTCAAAGTCAAATGGTGTATTTGTTGAATTGTTTTGATTTTCATCCAGTTTATACGTTACCAAGAAATCTTCCTTGAGCTTTATGGCCGGAACAATACTTTTATTATAAAAGGTGTCCTGTGGAACAATAGTAAATTTTAAAATACGACTTGTTGCTAGGACGCTTCTGTTTGCAAGCTTAAGAACACAGAAGCGTTGAGTAAACATTGATTGGACCGCAACAAAGGTTTTTTTTATTAAAAATGGTAACCGAACAACTCAGAACGCTCCCCCTTTTCAATTTCTCTCTCACTCGTGGTTCCCATTCACTCACTCTTTTCATCCGACGCGAACACGTTGGTGGTTTTTTTTTATTGGACTGGCGTGGTGGTTTTCGATGATGGAGACACGTTGCGATTTTGAAGACATCTTCACAAGCATGGCAGTATCGGAGAACATATGAATCCTGTGAAGTTGACAACTGAAATGCTTTTTTTCGAGTGTTGTTGAGTTGGAATGAGTGAAAAGATTTGTTTGCTGATGATCAGAATAACATTGTTATGTTATCGAAGGGTGAGGGGTTCATTTTTTACTCGTATCTTCTTCTTCGTCGTCGTCGTCCAGAGATAGAATGGTGCCTATGTCGACAAAGGTACGTTGTTACGCTGCCAGAAGTCAGTTATCTCGTTTTTGTTGCCTAGAACAAGGACGCTGTGGCAGGATCGTCATAAAGCAGTTGACCGTATCTATTGACCTGCCTACACCCTTCGAAGCCAGTCTTTCCAGGCCTGGAAGCAAGTTCAGGATCCATATAACATCACATTGAAGGATGGAATCCGTAGTCAACTCAGGTGCTGTTTTGGCAACCGGAAGATGAATTCAAGAACGTAGAAATATCAGATAAAAATTAAAACCAGACTTCGAGTGTTGCACCTCACCAACAGATTGGAAGGCACGTCCATTCGCATAAATGGTCATGGTGCTGCTTTGTCAAGTTCTGAGTCCATAAAGCACGTTACTTGAGCTGTGTCACCAACGGAGATGACTGCTACCCCTTCCTTGACTCAGTCCTTCGCGATGCACTCATTGCCCATCTCATCTTTGCACGACGCCCTCACTGTCTCCCTGTCTTCTTAAGATATGTGCAAAAGCGACTTGGCAAAAGCGTTGATGAGTCTGGAGTTGTTGCACCTGAGCTGAGTGTCGAACGCTGCACCCATCTTCCACAAGTCAAGGCGATCTCTTATGGACTCAAGAGTACGCTCAAAACTCTCCTCAGGCTTCTTCAATCAAGGCATATGGTTGTTTGGTGGTAGTGCGAGCACTTGGACGAGGTGGGGTGGCCTATCAGATGTCGAACGATACAGTTGAAATATAAGGCAATTGTCATCAGTCGGATGTGTTTTCATTGTTAGCTATGTAATTTATTCACTCCGATGGCCAAGGAGTCAGCGTGTCCTGCATCAGGAAGTACTTGATTGTGATTTTGTCAAGTATTCAGAGCTGAGGTGAAGGCAATCGGCAAGCAAGATTTTGTAGCGTTACCTTTCACCCTCCGCTCGCAGTTGAACCATGCAACTGACATTAGCTACCAAAGTACGTTGAGGCAATTCATTATATTTACTTCGATAGAGGCTCGGCAGCCCTAAGTACAGGGAATAGTGGGTATCCTTAGACTCGCTGAAGCGAAAACACGTCTCGAGACATCAAGAGAGCAAAATTTTGGATAGAGCAGCGAGCCCTGCAGAAGTCGTCCTTCTCTCCAATTCACCTATTTATTTATTTGAACACCTTAAGTGCTTCGACTGAGGATAACGCGCACCTTGGTTTCTTACTCCAACAGATTTCCTACTTCCTTCTCCTTTTTCTCGAGTTCTCTCAACCATTCTTTGTCAATGCACTTCGTCCACTTTCTGCCGAATCTTGAGTTAGAGAAGTCCAGGATTGCTGAAATTTGGGGCGCCTCAATCACCACTCTGGGTAGTGGTACATACACATCTTTCCTGTGCTCGACTGGGACCCAAAACAGTGGCTCATTGTCCTGACCCACCACCCATCCATCCACCATGCCTTGCATCATAAGCTCACATCCATAAACGCCATATACGCATTTGCTTGACCCAAAAATTGACCATACAGACGAGCATTCAAGGGATCAAAGAGGCGTATTGCGTTCTCACGTGTGAACCTAAGAGTCTACCACCAAGAAAATGGCCAATCAGAGCAGGTGAGAGGGCAATGCCATACACCTCGGACATTGGAAACTTGGAGACGAGTTGGCCAGTCCGTATGTCCCAAACTCGGACGTGGGAGTCATCGTCAGACCGACATGCAAAGATTTCCCCATCGGCTGAGTACTCAGATGAGGAATTCCAGCGAATATGCACTTGATCGTTGAAGTAGATAGGATCAAACTGGGCAGTGTTATGATTCCATGAATAACATGTGGCGGAGTAAGATATGGACATGACGATGACGGCCAAGCCATTGGGTGCCAGGATTGGGTATTCCAAGTGATTGAAGTCTAGACAAGCATCCCAAAACTTGACCAGCATTCAAGTCGGAGGGCTAGAGTTGCCATCTTCATCCCCTTGTCCCAATCACATTGGGGCCATTGACGTTCTTGATCTTGTCTTCAATCTCTGATAAGATGGTAGTGCGGGTGTCTTTCATACATGGTTTGCGCAGGGAGAGCCTATTCTCCCCAAGGGCTCGCAATAGATCGTCGAACTCCTTTGCAGAAACTACCTTCAAGTTCTCTGATACAAAACTCTGCGCCACATGGGAAGCTAAACAGAAAAGATAGAAAACACACCTTGGAGACCCTCAACACTGGCTTGCGTAGCATAGACGGCTTCTGGTAAATAAATGACGCGTTAAAAGAACTGGTCAGGAATCAAAAACAGCCTACGTTGAATGTTCGAAACGCCGTCTGCGATGGTAGCTGAAATCATGGTTCAGACAAGTCAAATAATAAATATAATCATAGAGACCAGACCTTGTCCTACTCGGACCTCTGCCATCAAATCTACCACAAATCTCTCCCTGAACTCATCCACATTCCTCCGTAATTCAATAACTTTGTCCTTATGAGGGGGAGCGAGGATGTGTTTGGCTGCAACAAATGACTCAGTAGTTAATCCATCCCATACAACAGAATACGCACCCAACCATCTTTTGAACCACTTCTCAATAAAGTCCACTACTTCTTTCATCGTTTTAGGAAGTCTGATACTCTTTGCCATGTTTTTCATTTCTCTGTGAGATTCCTCTCGAGCTTTCAAATGCTGCAGGAATTATCAGTATTATTCATGTTAGAAATGAAAAAGGGAGCCAACTTGATATATGACATCAATACAAGAAAATAGCGATTTCACTATAGAATTCAGCTGTTTCAAGTCAGCAAATGTGTGTATGTGCCAGTCAAGAATGATTTACTCCACCGATAGCCTTCCCGAACTCAGTAAACATCCCACCCGCATTACTTGCAGTACCAAGACGATCCAACATAGGCCGTAAATTGGTCAGGTCTTCGATCGTGCTTTTGATTCGTCCATCCAGAGTGCTTAGGTCACATTTATAAGCCTACACATGGACTTGAGCAGGAAATCTACATATTGACAACAATTATGATAGCATACCTTGGCTATGATCCAGAATTGTGATCCTGGAATTTCATTAGGGAATTCCACCTTGAAATTTGCTGAAGTATTCTGAGCAGACTTGAAGCGAATGAGGCAAAGATCAACCTACATTTGGTTCCTTCCTCTGTTTCGGATACTAGGTGATCCCATAGATCGTCAAACTTGACACTGACTTTACACAGAGGATCATCCTTCGAAATGCACCCAAGGTTGAGGATTTTCCGTTGCAGAGGATGCTTTCTGTGCATTTCAATATCTAGGCCACTTTCTTGTTTGAGAATACTGCATCACATGAATATTGAGCACTGCCTAGGCATAAGACATTCAACTCACCATTTGCTTGTCAACTTGAGATGCTGCTCTCCCTCGATATTTTTCTTGAATTTCCCTTCAGTATCTCGGAGATGGCTGGTGCCATCCGCCTTGTCAGAGTGTCCCACAATGAATGATTGTGGCAATCTATGACCAGGCTTTGCGATGAATTCTAGATGCAGCTTAGCCTACTGATAAATTGAGCCGATAAGACAGATACTCACTAACAATTCAGATGGTTGGTACCATAGTAGTAGTTTCACCTTGTTTTGCCATTGATTCAACTTTTGATAGAGGGAGAAAGAAACAATGTTGCAAAAGGGGATATGATGTTATATAGACAGAGCTGTGGAACCATCTGAAGCAGCTGCCTCACCAAATACGACGGGTGGGAATTTGATCATCATTGTCCAGATAGATGGCGAAGTTACAAGTGCCTCTGCTTGCATCAGCCGTTCTCTTCCGGCTGACATGAGAAAAAGAGTTACGATTGGACCCGTTATAAAAAGCACTGTTGGGTTATCTCCTTTGCAAGGAGATTTCATGCCTTTGAGTGAATACTTTCCCACCACTGTCCTATATGTTCCTGTTCGCGAGCACTATGAAAGGAAAGGAAATGTGATTATTCGTGCTAGTCTTCGTATCGACCGCAAGTGGGAGATTTATAGCTGTGAAATGGGCGTAGAAAAGAATAGTAGCAGGTATGATGGCAAAGAAAAAGCATGATAAGATCGCTTCTGTGCCGTGTAGTCGATGACCATAAAGTGACCACATGTGAACTTGTCTAGAATAGCGGCAAAGATGACTGGGATGATGGGGCATTACCATCAATCTCATGTCTAGCCAACTCTACGATTGCGGACACAGAGTCACGTGGACAGGGATCAGTGTGGGAGGGTCATGCCAAATTTATTGATCTTCAACCAAGACGCGGCGAGCGATGTATAGACAAACCCCATCTCAAGAGTTCATTAGGCTACCATAAGCCATAGTTGCCTGCTCATACAAAACAAAGCAACCTAATCTGATAATCAAGTAGGTTGACAGATGGTGTACCCTAGGTTCGAACCCGTGTCGGGCCGAAAATTCTCAAAGAAATTTTTTTCTCGCAAGACTACTTCATCGACTACCATTGCACTAGCTCGGCTGATTTCTTCGAGTTATTTGAATTCAAACTCATATAGAGGAGGACGAGAAGCCGTGGATACAGATATAACAGCTTCAGATAGGAAGTAGGTTTTTTGGATAAGATGAGGGTGCGCAGCTCGAGTTTGTACGTGCCTACACATTTCTCCCATACGCAGGTTCCTTGAATTCTTTTAAACATTGTCTTCCAGTGGCCGACACTGTTGCTACGTGTATCCGAGAGGCACTGCTACTGTTAGGGCAAGTCTCTAGTCATTGGAGAAGACACGTTTGAGTTCCTGCTGAGCTATCGACTTCACTCAACACTTTCATTCCTCCGAATAGTGTTACCCCTGCTGCTGGTTTACAGAAAACAGCACCTCTCCCGTAAATTTCTGCCTGGCTATCACGTTCTGGTGCCCTGCCATTTTCTATGTCCATCTCTCTGCTCCAACTATGCATCAGTCATGCCAACAAGACACTTTGGATTGATTGATGCTCCCTACATTGATGTCCTTGCCAGACATTAGAAATCCATTTGTTTCTCGACAGATTGAATGCCGTTTTGATGTATTATTCCCAGAGCAGATATAGAATTTGAAACCCTCATACCTTCGGCCCTGCAATTCAATTTTAGCTTTCTTTCAAGAAAACATAACATAACATATGTGCACCCCCGATTTGCAAAAGCGATCCCAATTGGTTCCAAACTACTTATCTTGCACTGGGATAATCTTAGCGAGTTGGACATATTGTGAAATATCTTCACCGTTACCGTCAAGTGGAACCTGGAGAATCTGGCAACGGCAGTCACTGCGAATGGTCAAGATAAGACCGATGTCCCGTGAGTCATTACAATGCCATTCTGGAAAGATGATGATTACAGAATCACAGCAATCGCATAGCACCGAGTCCCTATATATAACTGCTGAGGAAGTGCGTCTCATTCGATTCCGGCCGAGAAAAGATGTCTTGATTGGGAAGATCGCCTTCCAAGCATGTAACCACCTGGTTATATGTGCCCCAGTTTGGCATCGACAGGATCTTGCAGGTTTCTGTACGTATTTTTTAGACATCGATTTCGGATATTTGTCGAGGATATGTCTGGCACCCAATGTGTCATCATGCCCACATTTGACTCTGTCGCCTGTCATTATCCATGGAAAAACTCAAGATTCGGCAGAAAGTGGACGGAATGCATTGACAAAGAGTGAGAAGGAAGTAGGAAACCTTCAGGAGTAAGAGAACAGGGTGCGTCTTGTCCTCAGCCAAAGTGCTCAAGTCCAAATGACTACGGGGGAAGATTTTGACTCACGCGTTGTGTAAATCTTACAGCCAAACCAAAGACGCCCTTGATTTCCTTCGATCCTTTCCATTTCTTCCTGATAGGTTCTTCATGACTTTCTCAATCCCTCCCTCAATCTTTTCCTCAGAAAATAAAGCGCCCCTGCTTGTTGTCTGACATCAAAATTGGAGCCGACAGGAGGAATCGCTTGTGCGTGCTGAGTGGGACTCTGTGTATCAGCGCTTACCATCTCTGAATATCTTTTGAATTTATTGTGCTATTCAAATTCGCTAAATCTTAGAATAGGTCGTTGATCCAGCGACTGCATTCCTGATGGGATCGTCTCTCCCGAAACTTTGATGGGTGTTTATGGGGGGAATTATCTTGTCCTTATCCACTGTACTGTATTTGTCAGCGTCCACTATATCAATCTTGATATCTCTTGATTTATTCACCGGTTCGGCTATATATTTTTTCTAATTCAGCAATTTATTACACAGTGTACGTAGACAGTCCGGCTGACAGTCCGGCTGAGGTTCTGCATTTTTCTTGGCTTACATAAGTAAATGTAAATGTAAATGATACTTCTAGTTTAGCAGAGCCCCTTGGCCTCTGTCCACTGAGCTCGTAAGCCATGAACTCTGCAAAATGTCGCTCTTTCTTTGGCTTGCCTCTGTCGCGTCTTAAACTCCATTGCTATAAAGAAGCTATCGTAAGGCAATAACAATCTTCTCTGCCGACTTTTCACTCATAAATGTCTACTGCAATAAAATCTGTTCTCAATGTTTCTTTGGTTGTTGTCCATGAGATACTCGTCCTTAGATCAGATTCTCTTTGTCTGGCTCCCATTCTGGGTCTGACCCCTTGGCGATCGGGCTGAAGAAATAAGACGAATATTCTCCATCCATTGCTTCGCTACCAATGGAGTCAACACATCCAACTGATGAAAATTGAAATACGACCCTACAGATTGCATTTCAGCTACATTGTTCGATAAGACCTCTGCCAGGTCACTCCACCTCGTTCAAGAGCTTGCACTATCGCCAGACGATCTTGTGCATAGATTGAAGCCTGAGGAGGGTTGAATGCACTCTTGAGTCCATAAGAGATGGGTGCGGCGTTCGACGCTCAGCTCAGGTGCGAGACCTAGGTTGCTTACACCCACCTCTCAAGGGGCCAAGGAGACAGTGAGGGACCAGGTAAACATGAGATAGTCAATGAGTGCTGAGGGATGTCGCGAAGGCCGAGGCCTAGTCAAGAAGGGGTAACAGCCATTTCCGTTGGCTCAACAATGTTCCTGCAGCTCAAGTAGCACGCTGTATGGGCTCAGAACTTGATGTAACAGTGCCATGACCACACATCTATGCCAGTTGATGTGACTTCCAATTTCTTGGTGAGGTGCAACACGCAAGGTTTTATTTTTTTTATCTTATATCTCCTACATTCTTAATTGATCCTTTACATTTTCCAGTTGCCAACAAAGCGCATGAGTTGACTTCTAGGTCTCATCCCCCAACGTGGTATTATATGGATCCTGAGCTGGCTTCCAGGCCTGGAAAGACTGGTTCCGAGGGGTATAGGTAGGTCAATGGATACATCAGGGTCAACTTCTTAATGACGATCTTGCCCCAGTGTTCTTGTTCGAAGCACGGTTATATGTGTACCCTTGGTTAAATACAGGTGTCATTCTATCTCTGGACAACGATAACGATACGAGTAGAAATGATTCCTCTGATAACACAAGAATCTCATTCTGACTGTCAACACACGAGTATTTTCGTTCATTCCAACTGAACAACAACCACGATCCAACGAAGAACCCCTGACTTTGTCCTCCAACAACCTTGAGAAAAAAATTAATGTCGTCTGTTTCGCAGGATCTATATGTTCTCCGATACCGCCATGGTTGTGAAAATTCCTTCAAAATCAGAAAATATCTTCATCATTGGAAAAGACCACATAAGTCCATTCAGAAAAGAGCCAGCATTGTGTTCACGTAGGAGAAAAAGAACAAGAAAATGGGAAGCACGAGTGAGAGAAAAGGGAGACGCCGTTTTGAGTTGTTCAGTTACCATTTCATAAAAAAAAACCTTTGTTGCGGTCGAACAGATCACGGTTCTCAAGCTTGCAAACGGAACGCTACAACAAGTCGTGTTGTTTGTATGATTTATTATCATTTTACAGGAGACTTTTCATGATAAATATATTGTTGGTAAAAACAACTCATCGCCGTCGCTGAGCTTAAGGAAGATTTCTTCATGATGACAACATGAACTTAATGAAACAAAACAACGATTCAACAAGTACACGATTTCGACTTGGACCAAGCAAGAACATGCAAAAAAACCACAGGTTTAAGAGATTTGGGCTTTTATTTTTTCAAGGCATTCAAGCTGTATAGCATATGTGACTGGAGTTGTCAATGAAAAAGGATGAAAGGGCGTACATGACTCCTGATTTTCATCGCTCCCCTGGGAAGTTTTCTTGTGCCTTCTCCGTTTCCCTAATGCCTGTCTTCCTCTCCTCAGAGCCAGATCGCATAGCCTTGATCTCCTTCAGATCGACCAGACTTCATGCTGGTTATAGCTAGCCAGTTTAGTCGTGGCACCATTATTGGCGGGGTTCTATGCAGCTGGATCACTGACACCTCTTTGGAGGGCTGACAATTTGGGCCAAATGACTGCGAGCTGTTGACGCAAGAAGAATTCTTTTGACTGCTTGAACAGCGACTCATCTATGGTAGAAGCTTTTTCTCTGATACCTCGGATATGAAGGCCTCCTTGAGGAAGTTGTCAAAGGCAAGAGACAAACAAGCTGGAGTGTCGAGCAAGGCTGGATGGATGATGTGAGGAAAGGGAGGGAGGGCGATCAACCCAATTTGTCGCTGTAGTCAGTATCAATACTGGTAACGAAGATGTCGGCCGTCCAAGGGGTGCGAGTATCGATTGTGTCTTCCATTATAGTGGCGATCCTGTTGTAACCCTCTTTCCTAGCTGGTTCCAGGGCATCGCGAGCGAGTCTGTCGAGAAGTCGGAGAGCGGCCTTTTTAAGCTGTGCAGTTGTTTCCCAATATTTGGGACCTTGTCTGCGGGAAGATATTGGAGTCATAAATAGTGTAAATAGTCAGAAAGAAGGATTGTGGGGGTAAGGATGGAGGGCGAGGAGACAGACAAAACGAGACAGACAATACAGGCCTGGTTCAGACTGCGTGTTGGAGGCTTTGTGATGCAAAGGACCCGGGCAGCTATGCCCCACTCTGCGAGGGCCGAGGCAGCGTTGTTTCGAGTGGAGGGAAGAGGGGATGACAGCAACAATGAGAAAGGCGTCAGAGTGGTCAACGAGGTCAATGAGGGCGATGTTAATATCGTTGTTAACAGGGACTGTGAGCCTCAATGTCGGAAATAGTTGAGATGTGGCTACGCAGCGAGCAGATGCAGCACAGGTAGAGCCACAGACAGTTCTGATCACATTCCTATCCAGTGTTCAGCACATGAGCAGTAACCAACCACAGAGAAGAGAGGGTCCAAGAAGTTTGAGTAAAGTAACAAATGGACAGACAATTTAACGATATCGTATAAGAATCGTATAAGAAGTGGTGTCGTCCAGTTATGTCAATCAAGCAATGAAAGACAACAGCTGTAAGCAGAAGACAAACAAGCACAGCAAATAGTGGCAGTGCGTCTATACAGTTGTTATCTTTTCAAGTTTGTTGATGATCGATGGCCTGTTTCTGTATCACAACGGAGCTCATTCTGTGAAATTACTCTGGAAAGACTTCCACCACCTATTTCCTGAGACTCTATTGCTCACCTTTTTTCGTTCTTCAAGCAAAAGGTTTTGATCCAGTCGGCAAGATCCCGAGGCACGTCAGATAAACCAACAAAAGTTTCAAGTATCCAATGTTCCACCATGACAGCTATCTCAAGTGCGCAGCTCCTCTGTTTTTGGATTCCTCTTCTGATATTGTTCCAAAGGAATTGCTTGAATAGCCAGCGACTGGTTGAAACGATCCAATCTATTAGCACTTTTGAATAAAAAACCTATGCGCACTGCCAGAAGCGGAAGGTTTCAGATGCAACATTGTGTACGTTGAAGACAGATGCAGGGGTGAAAGCTGTTTGCCACATGCAGACGAGGACATACTTTAGACTTCTCACTGTCAAGTCGGGAAATGTCTCGAATCACGCGCCCAGTGTGATTTTGTATCGTATTGGAATCGAAACCTGATTTCGTGATCATCTCTTGTTGATCATCATCGTTTCTCTGGTCTGGTGTACTAGTTCCGAGGTAAGATGAAAATCCACCTCCCACTAAGATCCCACTCCACAAATGCGATAACCATTAAGCTGAATATCGGTAATGGAGTATTGAGAAGAACAATCAGTATCCATCTACGTTGTGAGGATGTTTTTGCACCTTTTCTGTGAAATTCAATAAGCAGCAGTACAGTTGAACCGCTCAAGAGTTGTATGAATTCTCTCGATGTCGCGCGGGATTCCCAATGCTAATGCCGTGACAAAGCAATAGCCTTCTCTGCCACTCAAAAGCCATGGTAGTCTCAACGCATTAGATATGGCGCCCGTACGCGCTTTATCAGGAGGTATGTGCGCACTCACAGACACCCACGGATCAGGACAGCTCCACTTCATCATATCATTGACTTACAAGAAATGCGCCTAAATATATCTTCTGGCTGCGGTTTTGACAGATCGACTATATGTGTTTGTGGAATTTGGTATGCCTGAGCTCGAGTTGACAGTACTTTGTCTTCCGGCTCTGGAAAGTGATGATTTACAAATACCCAGTGTACGCCTTTCCTGGTTTCGTCTCCTGTTGTGTACTCAATTTATGGTTGATGTTCACATCCAGCTTTCATGATTTTGCCAAGACTATTCTCAGCATCATATATGTCTATGTTACACACAGTGTCCAATGGCCTGGTGCTCCAGTCTTTGGGTTTGGCGCTGCCCTCATGGCACTTTCCAAAACACTCCTGTACTGGCCCAAATAATACTATTGTGGATTTTGTCAAATCTGTCACAACGATACCTGAATCTTGATCATCTATTGGATCCTACCCAATGGGTGACTTTGCTTTTCATATCGTGTTTTGAAATATAAATATATTATCATCGACCTTTCATTTCCAGACTATGGATTATTGTTCCGTCCATGATTATTTGGGTTCTGGGGAAGAGCATTATACAACCCCTCGCCGTTGAATCAGATTCGCCCAGGGTGCACTTGAAGAAAATGATATAAATGGCACCAATCTTAGTTCAAATTTCGATTTAATTTAATTTATTGCTATATGCATTTCACCTCCCATTAATGTATGTGATAACAGGAGATTTGCCTATTGGGTTATACCACACTAACGCTTATCTTCTTCTTTAAATCAGTGTACGGCTCATGTTTGGAAAATGATATGCGGAACGATGTCTTCCAAAAGTTGGCCAATGAGAAGTGAAAGTACCAGAAATGTTTTTGGTCTTGCTTTTTATTCAACGTGCATATGAATATCACAGGCTCGTCACATTATGTTAAGGTGAGAATACTAGAGTTTCTCTCAAAGTAGTTTACCATATGTAAGCTACAGAAGCTAGGCCGTTGGATTGTTTCGAAGATCGAACTTTTTTGCGATGTGAACCTCGTCTAGTCCATGGTTTGAAGCTTATTGGAATGCCTGTTTAACACTTCCGTGTTCATCAGTCTGACGGTGTGCTGCACATCCGCCCTGTAGTGCCTCATAGATGTTGCACATGTTGGCATATTGAGGGGTACAAGCGGGAAAGATCACAGGTGACAGCGCACCAGAGAGCATCTGTAGTGACGATGGCAGATTCCGGTTCTGTAAACGGGTAGCAATGCTAACAGCTAGAACAGATTTTCCAACATCAGGAGACTTCCCTTAACCACATCACATTGCGACCGTTTACATTCTTGGCCTGCCTTTCGATTTCTTTTAAAATAGTACCTTTCGTACATGGTTCATGGAGAAACTACCCGAGGGCACTTACTAGATCATTCAACTCCTTGTCTTCAGCAACTGTCTTCGCATTGTTGGTTCATACCATTTTTACGTCATTCACCAGGATGGCTGATACCACAACTCAGGTGATTTGGATCACGGGTGTGGAGACTAGCCCTTGCTCTACTCGGATCTCTACACGATCGACAGAAATCTGTCCCTGAAACAGTCAAGCTTGTCTCGTAACTCACTTTATTTATCCTTTTGAGCGAGGATGTACTTCACCGAGACCAATCGGGGCAGTTGGGAGGGCAATCGCATCCTGGGCGTTACATACTTGCGGGAAGTTGGCCGGTGTTTACTCACCGGCTTCGATCTAAAGACTAAGCGCATTTGGAAGTTTGCGATACCAAACCTGGAGTAATTGAGCCTGCGCACATAACATGTTTCGCGTTATCCAGATGCGTTGATCATGTTAAAGATGTGGATGATCGTATATGTTGTATTAGTTAGGGCTAGTGAGGGCCGTCGCTTAAGTGGCGTGGCGACGTGTTTCTTCAGGGGATCTCGACCAGACATGAATGATTTGGTACCGGGTTCGGACAGGGACTTTGTCATCACACTTGCTTTGTTTTCTTGGAGAAGTCAACGCCGTGGATTATCAAAGTAGATGACGATGGGTCATAGTAGCCTAATGTTTATTTATTTAGCTGAAGTCTGCCTGTGAGTCGCTCACTGTGTCTTGGCGGAAGCAATGGAACACACTGATCCTGGTTCACGTTCCCCGGCGAGAAGAGGTCTATGAGGGAGACGACAGTTATTTTAAACGTGGTTACATGATAGTCATGTGATGTCGTTGCCCAAATGCTTGGTGCGTGAAATAAATATCCGTTTTCGCCATCGCACCTGCTACCCTTCTTTCCCATGCCAATTTAGCACCTAAAAATATTGATCGTGGTCGATGCGATAAAACAACCTTCTCTTACGGTTGATACCGGGACTGGCAGGACTTTCCTTTCATGGTGCTCAGTCAATTTGAATTGAGTATATCAAACATCAGGACAGTGGTAAAAAAAAACCATTTGGCGACGGGAGGCAATACTCACCCAAAGGCATGAGGTCTCCTATGCTTTTGATAACAGATGCAGCGAGATAACCAATTATAACTGGACACTGAGTCTGCCGAAAGAAAGCGGTTGGTGCAAGCCGAGGCACTTGTGACTTCGCCGTGCTTCTGACATATCTGTATAATCATGATCAAACTCTCACCCCTCGTATTTGGTGGGGCTTTAGCAGCTGCTTCCACGGCTTTGTCCACCTGATAATATCATATGCCCTTTCGCAACGTTGTTTCTTGCTCCCTCTACCCAAAGCTGAATCAATGGTAAACCCAGGGGAAATTGCTACTATGGTACCAACTGTGCGAATTGTCAGTGAGTATAGCTCTGTCTTATTGGCTTAGTCTTTCAGAAGGCTCAAGTGACTACATCTAGAATTCATCGTGAAGCTGAATCATAAATTACCACAGTCATTCATTGTCAAACACTCTGACAAGGCGAATAGCCCCAGCCATCTTCGAGTTACTGAGGGGAAAGTCAAGAAAAATATCGAGGGAGAGCAGCATCTCAAGTTGATAAGCGAATGGTGAGTTGAACATCTCATGCCTAGGCAGTGCTCAACATTCATGTGATGCAGTATTCTCAAACAAGAAAGTAACCTGGATATTGAAATACACAGAAAGCATCCTCTGCGATGGAAGATCTCCAGTCCTGGGCTGATTACAAAGGATGATTCTCCATGTAAAGTCAGCATCAAGTATGATGATTTATGGGATCACCTAGTATCCGAAACAGAGGAAGGAACCAAATGTAGGTTGATCTTTGCCTCATTCGCTTCAAGTCCACTCAGAGTGAGTACCTTAGCAAATTTTAAGGTGGAATTCCCTAATGAAATTCCAGGATTACATTTCTGGATCGTCGCTGAGGTACGCTATCATGGTTACTGTGAAGATCTAGATTTCCTGCTCAAGTCCAAATGTAGGCTTGTGAATGTGACCTGAGTGCCCTTAATACACGAATAAAGAGAACAATTGAGGACCTGAACAATTTCAGGCCTATTATGGATCGTCTCAATTCTGCAAGTGGTGTGGGTAGGATGTTCATTGAGTTCGGAACGGCTGTCGGTGGGGTAAATCATCGTTGACTAGCGCACATGTGTGTTATCTGACTCGAAGCAGCTGAATTCTATAGTGAAATCGGTGTTTTCCTGCATTGATGTTGTTTACCAAGTTGGCTTCCTTTTTTATTTCCAACCTGAATGACATTGATAAATTTGGCAGCATTTCAAGGCTCAAGAGGAATCCTACAGAGAAATGAAAAGTTTGGCAGAGGGCATCAGAATCCTAGCTTCACAGCTGGATCGGCTCAAGGAAGTTCAAAAATCAAGTGAACTGCGTCTTACTATGAGTGAATTTCCTAGAATGATGGAAGAAGTGGTGGATTTTATTGAGAAGTGGCTCGAAAGTTGGTCAGGTGTGTATTCTGTCATGTGAAAAGGACTGACGACCGAGTCATTGGTCACAGCCAAACATATCCTCGTTGTCCCCCATAAGGACAAAGCTGTTGAATTACGGCAGGAACTAGATGCTTTTGTGGGGAATTTCGACCGGAATCTTCTTATAGAGGTCCGAGCAGAGCAAGGTCTAATCCTTGTGTCTAATATCCATAGTACAAATTGTCTGATTCGTGATATCAGCTACCATGGCCAAAAATGTGAAGACGGCTGCCGAAAAGAAGGAGCTGGATGATTTAGTGAGGGCTCTGGGGGAGAATAGGCTTCCCCTACGCAAATCATGTATGGAAGGCACCCGCACTACCATCTTACAAGAGATTGAAGACGAGATCAACAACATCGATGGCCCCAATGTAATTTTGGTAAGAGGATCCCCTGGTGTTGGGAAATCTGCCTTGGCGGCTAGCATTGCCAATCGGTTAGTAGACAAGAAGCGTCATGTCATCTCATTCCGATTCGACCGCACCCAATCGACAACGATCACCACAAATGCCTTGTGGCACGCTGTCGCATGTGATCTTGCTCGCCTGTTTCCCTCTCTTTGGGAACACTTAGCTCAAGGAATTCAAGGGCGCAGCTCATCGGATATTGACCGGATTTTCAAATTACTCATCGAGGTACCATTATTCATGCTTGGTGACACTATTCCACGTGAGGAGCTTCCGGTGATTGTGATTGATGCATTGGATGAGTGTGGTGGTCTGAGGCACCACTCGTCCGAAAAGGATGATCACAAGGGTCTTCTGCATACACTTAAACGTTGGGCTCAGGTTGATCACTTGAAGAGGTTTAAGCTGGTCATTACCAGCCGGCATGATGATTTTATCCAGCGGATGTTTCCCGAGTCCATGAGCGTCCATATCAATATTCCCTCTGGCAGCAATGTCAAGCCAGGGGATAATACTTCCCATGATATCAGCATATTCCTCAAGTCACGATTTGATTCAATGGGGGAGGGAAGTGCATGGATCAAAAGGGCTCTTGATCGTCTGGTCCCTCGTGCTGCAGGCATTTTCATCTGGGCAACAACTGTGGCCGACTTCCTCGAAGTGGATCCCAGGATACGGTTTGTGATTCTCGAGTCGAAGAAGCGAGGGCACAACATAGAGGGGCTAGATGAGTTGTACTCATTGTACTTGACTGTTGTTAAAGCATCGTTCGGACGGATTTGCAAAGAAGAGATCCAGGGGATCGTCTCTGTTATGGGCGCGATGATTTTTGCCAAGAAGCCACTGAGTGACGATGTGCTTGTGATGCTTCCTGGGGTTAGGATTGGGGACTCAGATATAATGCGATTATTTCGAAAAGGTCTCACATCCGTCATTGACTCTGGCAATATTCTTCATTTCCATCACAAGTCATTTGAAGACTATCTTCTCTCAACCTCATTTATACAAGAATTTCCTGAGCTCTCTGCTGTTCAGGATCGGGGCTATAATGAGCGTCAGCTTGCCGTGTTATGTTTAAAAGCCCTGGTATCATCCGAGCTCCACTTCAACATGTACAGCTTGGACTCTTCGACCATAAAGAATGTTGATATTCAGGCTACCGTTAAATCCATAGTCCCTCTCATTTCATATTCATCTCAATTTTGGGCAGACCACCTTGTTCATATTCCATCCGACAAGCCATCTGACAGGAAGCTGATGGAAGTGGTCGAATTCATAATGTACGAGAAGCTACTGTTCTGGATAGAGATAATGAGTCTAATGGGTAAAGCATATGAGACGTCTTCGATCCTGAAAAAGGCTTTATCATGGAAGGTGTGTCTCCAGGTCATTTCTCTGTGATACATCTGATGTCGGCTGGCCAGTCCCTTAATCCCAATAATGAGCTAACATTGTTTATTCATGATGCTCTCCGATTCATTTCTGCATTCATCATTCCAATCTCTCAGCGTGCCCCTCATGTGTACCTGTCAGCCCTCCCTTTTGCACCATCACAATCTCGTGTTGCCAGAAATTTCCGTGCGAAGTTTCCTAATACTCTTGTGATCACGGAAGGGAAACCTAGTCAGTGGCCAATGGTGGTGTTTACTGCAGAGCACCACAAGAATCCTGTGTATCATGTGGCTCTCTCTCTGGATGAAAGTACCTTTGCTTCTATATCAGGACTGAGTGGACAATCTGAAACTATGTATGTCTGCGACTCCGAAACAGGTCATTGCATTTCAGGTCCATTCGAGCTGCCTGATCATGGGTTTAGATATGCCTGCTTCAGTCCTGATGGAAAGTATATTCTACTCAAATTTTACTCTTATGCAGTGGTTTTGGACATTGAGACGGGTGAGGAACGGTTTCAAATTAAAGGCTTTGATTTTGTCTTCGTTCGTCATGATGGAAAAATTGCCTCAACGCATTAATTAGATAAAGATGGAAACTCTAGACGTCGAACCAGGATCCTGGTCAAGTTATGGGACGTTAGCAATGGTGCACTTATATCAAAGAGGCTGTTGGAGGTGAACGATGTTGCTGTTGCCCGATTTTCTCCTGATGGGCGTATTCTGGCCATAGGAAAGAAGTCTGAGGATGTCATTGAACTATGGAACTTGGACGGTGGCAAGGATCCCCAACGGTTCCTATATTCTCCTGGAAATCTGTCATCCCTTCACTTTTCTCCAACCGGTGACTCTTTGATGGCCGTACTTGAAAGACCTCCGCATATCTATCTGAGATTGGACACAGGGGAAATGACGCTTTTCAGCCACGATTTTGACCATGCGTTGCACATTATTCATTCACCCCTCACCGATTACCTATCCGTCGAACGAGGTAACACAGTGGAGATCTGGAAGATATCTGCGACGGAGTCGAAAATGATTCGGGAGACAAAGTATCAAGCCACTTCAAAAGTATGCAGTACCTGTCCATCATGCGATGGCCACAGGCTTTTGGTTGGATATCGTGATGGGAGTGTGAGGATGTGGAACCTGGACCTCGAATATTTGGCGATCGATCCGGCTCTCACCACTGAAGATACTACAGATGTGCCACGAGTTATTATAATCTCACGCTCTGGAAAGATGGTGGTCACAAAATCACAGCAATCTCACAATGTTCAATTTCTGGATACAACTATTGGGGAAGTCATAACGCGTATGGAATTTGACGAGTATGAAGATGACATGGAGATTGCATTATCCCCAGATGAATATCAGGTGGCATTCTTGTCTGAGTCTCTCATCACCATATGTGATATAATGCACCCGGATAATCGCGTGTCATTCAACCCCTGGCCAAAGAAAGATGTCGCGATTGGGAAGGTTGCCTTCCAAACATGTAATGACCTGGTTATATGTGCCTCACACCACAGCTCAGGATTACTACAAGTTTGGCATCGACAGGATCACGTAGATTTTGAATGCACATATTCTTTAGACATCGAGATCGAAGAATACTTGTACATATTACTGGCACCTGATGGCTTGACCGTCATCGTCATGTCCATACTTGGCTTTGCTGCATTTTATTCATGGAATTACGCCGCCGCTCAGTTTGTTTCTGTCTATTTTGACGATCAAGAGCATATTTACGACGATCCCTCACCTGAGTATTCATCTGACGGGAAATTCCTCGCATGTTGGTCTCCCTATGACTTACACGTCCGAGTCTGGGACACGCGAACTGGCCAGCTCGTTTCCAAGTTCCCAGCGTCCGAAATGGATGACATTGCCCTCTCGCCTGCTCTGATTGACCATTCCCTTGGCGACAGACCCATTGCTCTGAGGTTCAAACATGGAAACACAATAGGTCTCTTTGATGCCTATAACGGCCATCTGTACGCTCAGATTTTGGGTCAAGCAAGCGCAAACATGGCGTTTGTACAAAATGGAACAGCATTGGCATATTATTCCCCCGACTTTGGTTTGAGAATCTGGGACATAGCAGCTGAGCACCGGCATTCCACTCATGGATATGAACATGTGCTACAAGGCATGACGAATGGATGGGTGATGGGTCAGGACGATGAGCCAATGGTTTGGGTCCCAGTTGAGCACAGGGAACATCTTCATGTGCCACCGTTCAAAATGGTGATTGAGGCGCCCCAAATTTCAACCACCCTGGACTTGTCTAACTCAAGGCTCGGCAGAAAGTGGACAGAATGCATTGACAAAGAGTGGTTGAGAGAACTTGAGAAAAAGGAAAAGGAAATGGGAAACCTGCTGGAGTGAGGAAACAAGGTGCGTCTCGTCCTCAGCTGAAGTGTTCAAGTAAATAAGTGAACTGAAGACTGAAGAGTAGGACGATTTCCACTGAGCTGATTGCTCTCTACCCCAAGTTTTTTCTCTCTCGGTGTCGCGAAGAGGACAGGGTAAAGTCACTGAGATAGATTTACCCCTTGGCTATCTCCTAGAGACGCTCCGCGGGAACTTCAAGGCAGGTGACATGGACTCAGAACAAATTGAAAGATTGGAAAGGGAGAAGTGGGTTCGAGTTGTTCAGTTCCTGTTCTAACTATCCTAGTCCAGGCTGTATATATTATGACGGATACCGTTGTAGCGGTTTGGGAGAAACCTGTTCCTAAAGCGAATCGAGGGACGATATCCAATATTTCACTAATTCAAACTTGTCACAAAGATTAGCTCAAATGTATTGACGAACCAAGTGTTGAGGATCACTAGCTTTGACCTTGATGTGACGCATGCCGGAATAACTTTAGGTGAAACATGATTGAGTGTTTACATATATTTTCTTTTTCTTCTCTGATCGATATAAAAACTTCACCGTCGCTCGTTTCCCCCTCAGCCGTTCTATCTTATAATGTCTGAGGGTGAGCATCTTTTACATACTTCTTTCTTATTATTTTACTTACTCTTTACCTTGTAGAATATCCTAATCTCGTCGTCTACACCAAGTGTTGGGATGTCAAGCATTACACTAAAAAATAGGCGATAAATGATATTGGTAGCTACATTACATGATGAAGAATAGGTATATATGTAGTGTAATTAGTTTGTACTCACCATTCATTTGTACTATAACCTACCCTTTGTACCTTGTACCCTCCCCCGTTCGTATTTCAACACCAAGTCATTGATCGATGTTGAGGTGGCATTTCTCTAGCCAACGAGCCGACTTGACGGGATTACTAAGCAGGTTAACGTCACCAATGACATCCGGTCACTCAGGTATTTCAAATTAGGTAACCAATTACAGTGTTACCGATTTGCCCAACACAGCCAGAGTCCAAGTTGGCTTAGAGCTGACTGCGGCTCGTTGTAGGCTGATTAGTCAGATGATCGTTGGTGGAGGCAGCACCCAAACTTGTCTATTCTGAACTTGCATTGACTATGGCATAACACGTCGAGAGCAGGTATTCCATTCATCAACCTTTGTCAACGAAGGGAAGAAGTTTGACTGACTCAATGCACAGGGAAATTGTGGAGAGAGGCGCATGGTACCCGTTCCTGAGACGAATGACTAAAAGATTGAGACATAAGAAACAGGGAAAATCTCATTTGACAAAGCATTAGTTGAATCAAAGGCTAGGTATTATGGTAGCTTACTCGAGATATCTTGAGACTATAACCTGGAACCAGAGATAGACAAGCCATAAACTTAAACTTGTGTGCAGGCATGACAAGCTCTGGTGTTGAGAGAGGTTGGAAGAACACTTTTACAAGCACAACGAATGATTTCCGCTATTAGAAATAATGAGGCAATGCGATAAAATGAGGGGAAAACTGCCTATATCAAGTGCAAACAGTCAATATGAATGTGCACATCATAGACATTGAAATCAAAAAATGTAGCTATCTTGAACACACTTACAAAATCACAATCTGCGTAGTAGATTCCTAGGTGATAGCTCGAACGACATGAGTCTAGAAGAAACGAGACGAGTCTAGACCCGACACACAGCTGAGTCAACAGTCATCAAGATAAGAGTGCCCACGTACTTCTGGCAGAGGAGGCATTTGTTTCTTGACACGCTTCATCGTAGCTGTGACAGGGTGGTCGGCATCATGCAACTTCTCGCTATTCTCAATAATCAGACAAAATGACTGATAAATTCGTCAGCATTATTATAACAAGGATTTCCTGTAAATAAGTGATGGAAAAATGCATTGGAGCATATATAACGTTGAAATAAGTGCGACAGGCTCGACGAGCCGTATGAAAGGGGCCACGTCCTTGAATCTGAAATGGGCATAACATAGCTGAGCATCTGAGAACGGAGCTGGAGAGGGATTGACTGAGGGGAGGCACAGAGCTCGGGGCAACAAAAGCTGGAGGTGGGGTTGCAGACTTCATGAAGGCAAGTGACAAAACATAAGCACGCCTACAACGGTGCATAACAGGAGAACACTCACATTCTGAAAGAAAGATGCCTTATCTGCATCCAAATGCACTCTCGGCCACTTTTCAGGAGGTGGTTGATGCTCCCCATCCACTGCCTGCAATCCCAAGCGTGGTGGAAACGAGAAATGGAGATCACTGTCAGATTTTTGAGCAGGGGTAGATAGCTAGGCATCACCATTTTCAATATGAGCGTCATGGCAGACGCCATCCATCCGATTTCACGTCATAAAGTCTCCAGAAATGCCATTGGGAGAGTGAATAGGAATCGCATCTGAACAAATAAGCAGTGATGAGATTTACCTGCCATAGAAGGCACGAATATGACAGAAAGACCTGGATTGCTCGATGTAACTAACTGCAACAAGGTTAACGCGTCGTCCTCAGCGAGTCTGAAAGCTATTGAGCATGCATGCCTCTGTCTTTGGCATTGACTTTGCCATCATGGTCAATAGGCGCTGCAGAACAATCTGCACGGGGCGACTGGACATGGCCGTTGAGTTTTGCCAGATGACTCATTGGAAATGCGATGGCGACAGAAAGAGGAAACTGGAATGCCTGTAGCAAGCTTTTCAACATCATCATCAAGGGCGTCTACAGGGGGATCGGAGGAGAATGAGTATAGAAGACCTTGACACGCCGATCTAGTGGTGTGAATTCCTGGTACACAATGTCGAAGCTTTTGTGACAAACATGATGAATCCTACGATAATCCTACGATATTTATTCCCGCGCGAGGCAAAAAAGGGAGGACAATTCACTCGAATCAATCCTGGCATGTCGTCTCTTGCAGGTTTCACACACATGCTGACAGCG
>Ga0154004_1000075_pt1 | contig 22729 bp, 32 predicted proteins | sample TSFL088MetaG_FD_104727 | JGI IMG/M metagenome (GOLD analysis project Ga0154004, IMG submission 104727) | Attine ant fungus gardens microbial communities from Florida, USA - TSFL088 MetaG | ecosystem: Host-associated > Fungi > Mycelium > Unclassified | place: USA: Florida, Lake Talquin State... | reverse complement strand
CATCTGATGTACACTTGTTGATAGCCATAGCAAAGGCCAGTCTGACTGGGAATTGAAGTCTCTTAAGTGGCATAGGCAATGTCTCTGTATTAGGTAATAGCCTGATTCTTGGAATCAACACAATTGTCCTGTCAGGAAGATGGGGAGCAATGTGGGAAGGCTAGAAATATACTAGGAATTACTGTGAATATACTATAAATGTATACTCCAGGTTCCAGAAAGTGATGCAAAGAGTGGAGTCAGAGAGTAGAACATACTACTAGATGAAATAAGAGATGTTGCTCTCCAGTCCCATGGTTTTACAGCTGGTCTGGAGGGAATGTAGTGATAACAAAGGAATAGAATGACCTTGGCCTCAGCTTGTGCACTGTGCCTCAATCTCCTGTCATGTGTGTGGTCATTTATTTCAGAGTAGTGGAATATTGTCTAAAAGAGAGGTAAATTTAGGAGTAAGGAGTTTAAAAGGTATATAGCAGAGGGAGAGTGCTACAAGAATATAGGGAAAGTGACTTTAATCTACAAACTAGGGAATTACAATATACTAGTGGATGTTATGAGACCCCAAAAGAGGAAAGAAGTTCTTGCGCATTTGAGCATCTAATCCAAAACCTCAAATCATACAATGGGATCAAGATATAAATAGCATGGGAACTTAAGGAGATCAAATCACATGACAAGGTCAGGTGATCAGGGAACATTCTAGAACAGCATGTGATCATAGACTAATAGTAGTACAACTACTGTAAAAGTAGTATAAGTGGTAGTCCAACCCAATGAAGAACTCCATTGAGTTCTTCTTGAACATCTATCTAGGGTGATCACTAAGAATATTCACTGTCTATTGATAACATAAGAACTCAATACTACATCCAAGCACTGTTCACCTCAAACCCTGCTCAAAATCATTTAAGGGTGCAGTTGGCTTCATACTAGCCCCGCAAGTAATTTCCCCCCACCACACTTACTCCATACTCTTTCTTGCTAGGGAGCACAGTGCTTTCAAGCCTCTTGGATAGTGGACCCTAGCTGTAAAGGGGACTTTACTATCAGTTAGGGACAGTGGGTAGACGGCCTGGACAAAGCTCGTGTCCCTGCCTGAGACCTAATCTCTATATCAAGTGGGCTCATACTAGTTCTTTACTATCAGCTCTGTGCTACCGATCCATTGTGATTGGTCTACACAGGGGAATAACAGTAACCTCTTAAAGGCCCATCTAGCTTAGAGATTTCCTTTTTAGGGATAATATTGTTTTACCCTTCTTAGTCAGTAGCTAGTTATAAGTATAGACAAAGAAGACTATTCATCCTCCTATGAGAAATCATCATCATCACTATTGCCATTACCACTGCCAATATCTCACCAACAACAACAGTAACAGGGAGAATGCCCCTTGGTACCCACTCCCTCCCAAACCAGAGAGGAACAACTTCTTACCATGATTGTGATCCTGCAGCAGCAGGTCAACACTATGCTCCTTCAGCAACAGGGAAGCAGAGTAGAGGTTGCAAGACCTCAAGTTTTCAGTGGAAAGATGAAAGAGGTAAGCACATTTGTTAATGTAGCTTGCCTATATATTAGAATGAAGATGACAGAAGAGGCAGCAGCAACCCAGGTGGCCTGGGTATTGTCATATGTACAAGGAGGAATAGCAGAAGCATGGAAGGATAACTTGCTAGATAAGCTGGCCAAGGGAGAGTCAAAAGTAGAAACAACGGAGCAGTTGTTCACAAAGATAAGGAATGAATTTGGGGAAACATCAGAGGAAGAGAGAAAAATAGAACAGCTGAGAACAATTGAGCAAGGAGGGAGAACCTGTAATAAGTATATACAGGAATTCAAAAAGGTCGCTAGGGGAAGTGGCTATGAAGGAAAACCCCTCATCAAGGAATTCAAGAGAGGGTTGAATGGAAGTATTAGGAGGAAGCTGGCAGAAGCAGAAGAACTACTGACCACCATTGAAGAGTGGCAGCAAAGAGCAATAAGGCTGGATAGAAATCAGAGGCAAAGCAGAATGGAAGAGAGGATGTTGGAGAGGAATGTAGTATGCCCAGAGGGAAATGCACAGCCTAGAGGGGGAGGATCATATGGGGGAAGAGAGGGACAAATAATATGGAGAATGGAAGGAGGGTACAGAGGAGGAAATACGCTCAGTAGAGAGAGAACTCAAATAGGTTCAAGAAGAGACCCAAATGCAATAGATATAGATAGAGGAAGAGAAGGAGACAGGACATGCTACATGTGTGGGAAGTGGGGCCATATGGCCAAAAATTGTTGGGAAAGGCATAAAGGAAGAGTAATGGAAACACCGCAAGAGTTGGTAAAAGAAAATGAAGGACAGTGAGCTCTTGGCTGGCCTCCAATAATCTGTACAGTGTATTGCACCCAGAAAAGCTAGGAAATAAAATCAATTACACCAATACAACTAAGAGAGTAAAAGATATATGGCACACTCTACAGCCACTAAGAGAAGTCTAGATGAAGGTAGGGCTAGAGAAGCTGGAAAACCACAAAGGGATAACAGTAAGAGCACTGCTGGATAGTGGGACAATAGGCCTATTCATGGATACAACCTTTGCTCAGGAAAAGAGGTTTAAAATGGAAAAGCTAAAGAAACCTCTGCTAGTTAGAAATGTAGATAGAATGATAAATGCAGGGGGAGCCATAACGCACCAGGTAGAGTACAACATATTCTTCAAAGGATATATGGAAAGGGCAAGGATGGATGTATATAATTTAGAGAAAACAGAGGTGATACTGGGAATGCTGTGACTAGCAGCCTATAATCCAAAAATAGATTGGGAAAAGAGGGAAGTAAAAATGATACATTGCCTGCCTATATGTGGAAGGAAAAAGCAAGAAGAGAAGAAAAAGGAAGTAAAGAAGATGAAAAGGGATGAGGATGAAGAAACATTAAAGAAATTGGTGCCCAAAAGATTTTGGAAGTGGAAGAAAGTATTTGGAAAAAGAGAGTCGGAGAGGATGCCAGTACAAAAGGCCTAGAACCATGCCATAGAATTGAAGGAAGGGTTCACACCAAAAAAGGGAAAGGTATATTCACTGTCAAGAGAGGAAAGGGAGGAGGTACAAGCATTTGTAGAGGATCAATTAAGGAAAGGATACATCCGACCCTCCAAGTTGCCCTAAACATCACCAGTACACTTTGTGGCAAAAAAGGATGGCACATGGAGAATAGTACAAGACTATTGACATATAAACCAGTGGACAATAAAAAATGGATATCCCTTATCCCTCATTGCAGATATATTGGATGGAGTAGAGAAGAGAAAGGTGTTTACAAAGCTGGATCTAAGATGGGGATACAATAACATCAGAATCAAGGAAGGGGACAAATGGAAAGCAGCGTTCACAATGCACATTGGAGCCTATGAACCCATAGTCATGTATTTTGGGTTAACAAACTCCCCTGCTACTTTCCAGACAATGATAAATGACCTGTTCAGAGATCTCATAAACCAAGGAGATATGGCGACCTTCATTAACAACATCTTAGTAGCTACAGATACAGAAGAAGGACATGATGAGCTGGTGGAAGAGTGTTATGACATGGCCAAAACAGCTAAGTCATTATTTATTTTCTTTTTCTTTTTTTCTTTTCTTCTTAAATCTGCAAACATGTGAAACAACTAAAAGGAGATGCATGGGAGTTTATAAATAGAAGTAAACATGGGAGGTGTATAAGTAGTATACCACAATTGAATAGGAACTCTATCGAGTTCTCCTTGTCAACTTAGACTAGGAGGGTGATTAAGTCACCTCAGGCTAAGTCATTACACTAGAACTCAATAGCCACTTCTTGAGCACTGTCTGCCTTGGACCTTGCTCACTCTTACTCTCATATATAAATCAACCCTCGGCTGGTGGTCATCACGATCACTAGCCACCTCCATACATAGCCGGGCCCTTGGCTTAAGGGGACTTATCAGTTAGTTAGGGACTGAAGGTGGAGATATGGTACCAAGCTCAGGTACCATGATCAAGGCCAGAACTTGCAACTGAGCATTAATAGACAGAAGTAGTAGTATTTACCTTATAAACCTTGTGCTGGTAGTCCATTGTGATTAGTATACGCAAAGAAGTAACGCTGCATCCTTAAGAAGGCATTTAGATCAGGGATCCTATCCATTGGGTGATAGTCTAACCCTAGTATTAAGGCAGTAGTTAGTAGAGCAGTAGGACTCTGGCTGGGTGAAAATCTTGCACCCCAGCAGACATAGTATAATTAGTAAGATCAACCATTCATTCCATACCCTTGAAACGTCAATACAATATCTCAAACACAATACAACTCTCTCATGAGCAATTTGCTCAACCAAAAGCATGCCCTTGCCAAACTAAAGGCAGAATTAGAAGGAAGGAGAGAAAGAATATGTCAGTGTTGTAGGAGGTTTGGGCACCTGGCCCATAACTACAGGAACAAGAATAAAGAAGAAAAGGGGAAATCAATTCTCCAGAATAGATTTGAGGTGATAGCGAGTAGGGTAATGCAGTGTGGGGTGAAGGAGAAAGTAGAAATAAGGAAACAAGAGACAGTGGAAGAAGGGGTGTAATGTTTCAGATGTTGGAGGATAGAACACTACAAGTGGGAGTGCCCAGTTACTAAGGAGAAGAAGAAAAGAAGAAATAAAGAAACAGCGTGTGCAGTCAGTCTGCAAAAGGCACAGTAGGGAGAGAGATCAGCACATTCCAAGTAGGAAAAGGCACAGAAATACTGTGGAGGGAAGAATGTGCCAGAAGATGCACAGCTGTTGGAGTTAGGATAGATGACAGAAGAAGTCATAGCAACCTATATAGAATGTAGGTGGTGCAGAAAGAAAGGAATGCATAGAGAAAACAACAGAGGACAAGGAGTCCTCAGAGGGAGAAAGTTAGAGGAAGCCGAGTGGTATGGGTGCTCAAAGCAAAAGAGAAGGGAAGAAGTAGTAGCACATCCCAGAGAGGAAAAGATACAGCAGGGTGGTATGTGGACAGTAGTTCTGAACGGTGCAGCAAAAAAAGAGAATAGGCAAAGAAATGTCAGGAGAACATTCAAAATGTTAAGGGAGATATGGTTAAACATAGGGGTAGAGAAAGTAGACACACATGAAGGTGTAACGGTGAAAGCACACTTGGATAGTGGTGTGACAGGAATGTTTATGGACAAGAAAATAGCAGCAAAACATGGGTTTAGACTGCAGAAGCTAGAAAGACCAGTGGCAGTCAGAAATGTAGACGGAACAAACAATAGTAGAGGGGCTATTATACACCAAGTGGAAGTAAACATGTACTACAAGAGCCATGTAGAAAGGATGAGGATAGATGTATGTGATTTGGGAAAAACAGACGTGATATTGGGGATGCTATGGTTACAAGTCCACAATCCAGAAATCAATTGGGAAACAGGAAAGATTAAGATGATGAGATGCCCTCCATTATATGGAAAGAACACAAAATTGGAAAAAGGGCAGAAAGTGAAGAAAGGAAAAAGGGTAGTCACACTAGAAGAAGAAAAGATGGTGAGGTGGGTAATGGAGGATAAAAAGGACTGGAGAAGGGATGAGGAGGTTGAAGCAGATCATAAGAAGATTGAGAAGATGGTTCCAAAGAGGTTCCTAAAATGGAGGAAGGTGTTTGGGAAGGTGGAGTCAGAAAGGATACCAACAAGGAAAATCTAGGATCATGCCATAGATCTCAAAGAAATGTTTAAACCACAAAAGAGAAGAATTTATTCTTTATCCAAAAACAAAAGGGAAGAAGTTCAGAACTTCATAAATGATCAACTGAGAAAGGGGTACATCAGACCATCTAAATCCCCTCAGATGTCACCAGTATTCTTTGTAGGCAAGAAAGATGGGAGTAAGAGGATGGTGATGGACTACTGCAACCTAAACGACCAAACAATGAAGAATAATTACCCACTTTCATTAATTACAGATTTAATTGACAACATGGGGAGTAAGTGAGTATTCACAAAAATGGATCTTTGGTAGGGGTTCAACAATATAAGAATCAAGGAAGAGGATGAGTGGAAGGGAGCGTTCATGACCTATGTGGGGTCCTTTGAACCGATAGTCATGTTCTTTGGAATAATGAATTCACTAGCCACATTTCAAGTAATGATAAATGAAATTCTGAGAGACATGATTAATGAGAGAAAGGTAGCAGCATTTGTGGATGATGTGCTAGTTGGGACAGAAACAGAGGAGGGACATGATGAGATAGTAGAGGAGATCCTGAGGAGGTTAGAAGAGAACAACTTGTATGTCAAGCCAGAGAAGTGCACATGGAAAGTAAGGAAGATTGGATTCCTGGGTGTAGTCATAGGACCTGGCAGAATAGAGATGGAGAAAGAAAAGGTAGATGGTGTGCTGAGTTGGCCAAAGCCAAAGAACGTGAAAGATATCAGGAAATTTTTAGGCCTCGCAAACTATTACAGAAGGTTTATTAAAGACTTTGCTTAAGTAGCCAGGCCAATGAACATGTTGACAAAGAAGGATGTGAAGTAGCAGTGGGGGGAGAAGCAGCAGAAAGTATTTGATGAGCTCAAAAGGATCTTTACAACTAAGCCAGTACTAGCAGTCCCAGACCTAGACAAAGAATTTAGGGTAGAAGCAGACGCTTCAAACTATGCTACTGGGGGGGTATTATCAATGAAGGGTCCTGACAAGCTATAGAGACCAGTTGCCTTTATTTCTAAATCTCTAAGTGACACAGAAAGAAACTACGAGATTCATAACAAAGAAATGTTGGCGGTAGTTAGATGCCTAGAAGCGTAGAGGTATTTCCTGGAAGAAACAATAACAAGGTTTGAAATATGGACAGATTATAAAAACCTCGAATACTTCATAAAGGCACAAAAATTGAATAGAAAACAAGCAAGATGGGCATTATACCAATTAAGGTTCAATTTTATGCTAAAGCATGTTCCAGGGAGTAAGATGGGAAAGGCAGATAGCTTGAGCAGGAGACCAGATTGGGAGGTAGGAGTAGAAAGGAACAATGAGGACAAAACACTGGTAAAACCCAAGTGGCTAGAAGTTAGGAGAACAGAAAGGGTAGAAATAATTGTAGAAGGAGTGGATCTATTAGAGAAAGTAAGGAAGTTGAAAGTAAAAGATGATGAAGTAGTCAAAGCAGTGGAAGAAATGAAATGAGCAGGAGTAAAAATGCTGAGAGATGAAGAGTGGAGGGAAGAGAACAGTATAATATATAAGGAAGGAAAGATGTATATACCCAAAGACAATATACTGAGAGCAGAAATAATTAGGCTGCACTACAATACACCAGTGGGAGGATATAGAGGACAATGGAAGATAGTGGAGTTGGTCACCCAAAACTTCTGGTGACCAGGAGTAACTAAGGAGATTAAATGATATATGGAAAGATGCGATTCTTGTCAGAGAAACAAAAACCATATAGAACAGCTAGCAGGCAAATTAATACCCAATTCGATACCTAAAAAACCTTGGACACATATATCAGCAGACTTTATTACCAAACTGCTAATAGTACAAGGATACGACTCAATCTTAGTAGTAGTAGATAGATTAACAAAAATAGTCTACTTCATTCCTACTACAGAGAAAACATTGGCAGAAGGGCTAGCCAGGTTGTTTAGAGACAATATATAAAAGCTGCACAGGTTACCCAAGAGCATTGTCTTAGACAGAGGACTATAGTTTGCAGCAGGAATAATGTGGGAGTTGAATAGGATGTTGGGGATCGAGAGTAAGTTGTCAACAGTGTTCCACCCTCAAACTGACAGACAGACGGAGAGGGTTAATCAGGAACTGGAACAGTACTTAAGAATGTTTATCGACCACAGACAGGAGCAGTGGCCTGACTGGTTAGGAACGGCAGAGTTTGCCTACAATAACAAAATGTACTCAAGTACTAAAGTGTTGCCCTTCAAGGCAAATTACAGACAAGATCCTAGAATGGGGTTTGAGATAAGAAGGAAGAGGAAATACAAAGGAGCAGAGAAATTCATAACAAAAATGAAAGAGATCCAGGAGAAAGCAAAAGCAGAGCTGGGAAAAGCACAAGAGGAGATGAAGAAATATGCAGATAAAAAGAGAGGAGAGGTCAACGATTATAAAGTAGGAGACTTAGTGATGTTGAGCACAAAGAATCTAAAATACCAGATGGTTGGAAGGAGGACAGAGAAGTTAATGGAGAGGTTTGTAGGCCCTTACAGGATAAAGAAAATCATATCATCAAATGTAGTAGAATTAGAACTACCTAGTACAGTAAAAATACACTCGGTAGTTAATATCAGCAGAATACAAAGATATATAGGGCAAGTAGAGGGGCAGAGAAAGGAGCAACCAGCTCCAGTAATAATTGAGGGAGAAGAGGAATGGGAGGTAAAAAGAATCCTGAATAAGCAGAGAATACAAGGAAAAGACAAGTACCTGGTACAATGGAAGGGATTCACGGCAGAATTAGATACCTGGGAAGGGAGGGAAAACTTAGGAAATGCAAGAGAGGCAATTGAAGAATATGAGAAGGAATATCAACAAGATATGGAGAATGTAAGGAAGCAAGAAAAAGAGAAAGGGACATTTAAAAGAGGAGAATTGCCAAAACAGTTCATGGCAAGAAAGTTATTTGGATAGTCAGATAAAAGATACAGTGAAGAATACTGGGCAAGGTTAGAAAGAAACTGGAGATAATAGAAAGGAGGAAGGACAAGAGGGCAAAGAACTATAGAGACAATCAAGGAAGAAGAAGACGAATCAGGGGTAAGAGAGTGGATAGAAGAAGATGACAAGAAAATGGGCAACATGGTTGACCCGTACTATAAGTTATAGGGAAATCCTCAGGACAAGGAAACTTAAGAGAGAGGTGGTGTTATAACATGGCCAAAACAGCTAAGTCATTATTTATTTTCTTTTTCTTTTTTTCTTTTCTTTTTAAATCTGCAGACATGTGAAACAACTAAAAGGAGATGCGCAGGAGTTTATAAATAGAAGTAAACACAGGAGGTGTATAAGTAGTATACCACAATTGAATGGGAACTCTATCGAGTTCTCCTTGTCAACTTGGACTAGGAGAGTGATTAAGTCATCTCAGGCTAAGTCACTACAAGGAGGTACTAAAGAGATTAGAGGAAAATGATCTGTTTGTGAAGCCAGAGAAGTGCAAATGGAAAGTAAGAGAGGTAGAATTTCTGGGAGTGGTAATTGGCTCAAAAGAAGTGGAAATGCAAAAGAAGAAGATAAAAGAAGTTCTAAAATAGCTGGCACCTAGAAATGTCAAAGAAGTGCAAAAGTTCCTGGACCTCGCCAATTACTATAGGAGGTTTATAAAGGACTTTGCTAGAATAGTTGCGCCGCTACATGTGCTGGTCAGGAAGGAGCAGAAATGGAAATGGGAAAAGGAACAGAAGAAAGTATTTGAAAGGCTTAAGACAGTATTCACCACAGAACCCGTCTTAGCTATCCCAGATATTGATAGGGAGATGAGAGTAGAGGCAGATGCCTCTGACTATGCAACAGGGGGAGTATTGTCAACAAAGTGTGAGGATGGCAAGTAGAGACCAGTGGCCTTTATCTCTAAATCGTTGAACACCACAGAACGGAATTATGAAATTCACGATAAAGAAATGCTGGCAGTGATAAGGTGTCTAGAAGCATGGAGACATTATTTGGAGGGAGCAAAACTTGAATTTGAAATCTGGACAGACCATAAGAACCTCCAGTATTTTATGACGAGTCAGAAATTAAACCGTAGACAAGCAAGATGGGCCCTGTACCTATTACAATTTAATTTTACATTAAAACATGTTCCAGGAAAAAGCATGGGAAAGGCGGATAGATTAAGTAGAAGACCGGACTGGCAGGAGGGGGTGGAGAAAGACAACAAGAATTAGAAGCTAGTAAAGCCAGAATGGATCAGGGAAGTAGAAACAATAGAGGAGGAAAACCTAAAGAAAAGAATCAAGAAGGTACAGGAGAGGGACGAGAGGGTAGTAAAAGTAGTAGAAGAGTTGAAGAAAGCAGGAATAAAGATGCTAAAAGATGAGGAATAGGAAATAGAGAATGGGATAGTAATGAAAGAAGGAAGGATATATATACCAAAAGGGGACCTCAGAAGGGAAATAATATAATTGCACTATGACACCCCAGTAGGAGGGCATGGAGGGAGATAGAAGATGGCAGAATTGATTGCCAGGAATTATTGGTGGCTAGAAGTAACAAAAGAGGTGGGAAGATACATGGATGGATATGATGCTTGTCAAAGATACAAGAATTAGAGTGAGGCACCAGCAGGGAAACTAATGTCCAATGCAATCCCAGAAAAGCCATGGAGTCATATATCAGCAGATTTTATCACCAAACTGCTGTTAGCCCAGGGATATGATGTAATCTTAGTAATATGCAACTGTTTTAGTAAAATGGCACACTTTATAGCAACAACAGAGAAAACGTCGGTAGAGGGACTTGCAAAACTGTTCTGAGATCATATATAAAAACTGCACGGACTTCCAGAAAGTATCATATCAGATAGAGGAGTGTAGTTTGCGGCAGGAATGATAAAGGAGTTAAATAACTTGTTGGGAATCCAGACAAAACTCTTGATAGCCTATCACCTTCAAACAGATGGGCAGATAGAAAGGATAAACCAGGAGTTAGAGCAATATCTAAGGGTTTTCATCGACCATAGACAAGAGCAGTGGCCAAACTGGCTGGGAACAGTGGAATTTGCATATAATAACAAAATCTATACAGCAACAAAAATAACACTATTTAAAGCAAACTATGGTCAGGATCCAAGAATGGGATTTGAAAAGAAAAGAAAGGAGAAGTACAAAGCAGCAGGAAAATTTGTAGAAAGAATAAAGAAAATCCAGGAGAAAGCAAAAGCAGTACTAGAGAAAGTACAGGAAGAAATGAAGAAGTTTGCAAACAGAAGGCAAAGGGAGGAAGAGGAATACAAAGTAGGGGACTTAGTACTACTAAGTACAAAGGACTTGAAATGGCAAATGAAAGAAAGGAGATCAGAGAAATTAACAGAGTGTTTTGTGGGCCCTTACAAGGTCAAGGGAATTATCTCTAGTAACGTAATAAAGTTAGAACTATCTAAGTCTATTAAAATACACCTTATAGTTAACATAAGTAGAGTATGACTCTACAAACCACAGGTAGAGGGGCAGAAGAAGATACTGCCAAAACCAGTCATTATTGAAGAAGAGGAGGAATCCGAGATAGAAAAAATCTTAAACAAAAGAATGGTTAGGGAAAAGAAAAAATTTCTGGTAAGATGGAAAGGGTATATGGCAGAAGATACTTGGGAAAATAGGAAAAACTTGGAGAATACAAAAGAGGTGGTAGAAGAATTTAAGAGAATATACAGAGAAGAGGATAAAGAACTAAGGCAACAGGAGCTAAAAGAAGAAGAAAAGGAATTTAGTTGGGAATTACCTAGGGAGTTCACAGCAAAATTGTTATATGGTTGGGGAAAAAGGAGATATGAAAGAGAAAGAGAAAAGAGGTGGGATGAAAACTGGAGTTGATGGAAAAATTCCTTAGGATGAGGAAACTTGAAAGGGGAGCTATATTATAAGACTCCAAAAGAGGAAAGAAGTTCTTGTGCATTTGAGCATCTAATCCAAAACCTCAAATCATATAATAGGATCAAGATATAAATAGCATGGGAACTTAAGGAGATCAAATCACATGACAAGATCAGGTAATCAGGGAATATTCTAGAACAGTATATAATCATAGACTAATAGTAGTATAGCCACTGTAAAAGTAGTATAAGTAGTAGTCCAACCCAACAAAGAACTCCATCAAGTTCTTCTTGAACATACATCTAGGGTGATCACTAAGGACATTCACTGTCTATTGATAACAGTGGAGTACTTATACCAATCCTAGTAAAAGGGTACAAAAGGGAATTGTTTACTAGAACAGACAATAAGGTACAGTACTAGCTCCTAATCACATGCTAAAGGTTTAAGGGAATAAAACAGAAGTGGGGGATTAAAGAAGGGTATCAGAAATTATATGCAGCTTTATGTAAGTTTTATTGTTATTTGGTGTTAAATGAGCATGAGGTCATTCTAGATTTGTATTGTATATTCTTCCTAAGGTGTCAACCTTTACATACCATGACAAAAGCTCCTCTGGAAAATATAGTTAGTTGATCCTTCTAGATCCTCCACACTCAGTTGCCCTCTTGTCTGCATCTCAAACACTGAACCTTACAGGTATGATACAATTCAAGTATATACCTAGCTGAGCTTTTCCAGCTTGTTGTCCTCTCCAAAGCCTGCCCAAGTTGAGTCTATAACTTGATTTTAGATCAAGTCTTGGTATATTCTGTGTTCTGTTTCTGACACTATACTAATTCCAAAAGTTGTCACTCAAAATATACTATGTTAAACAATTCCAGAGACAGTGGAGATAGAGACATGTACCAAGATGAGTTCTTGTTGTTATCCTATCTGCTCCTGGAACTGTATATTAAATAATACAAATTATGGAGACTCAATGAAATAAAATGAGAAAGGAAATTATTATTACTTTTGGTGGTATCCCAATTTCTCTCTTACTCTAAGTCCCTTAATTCCTAAGATGACATGTTCTTTTTCTAGAGCCTTTCTATCAAAGATGACACATACTCAAGATGTCTTCCTTTCAGAACCTTCTTTCTCCTTTCTAGTTTATCTATCCTATCTTCTCCTAGACTTAGTTAGCTGCCTACTACTCTATTGAGTGTCTGATAACATCTACTTAACACACTGTACCCTTCCAAGTGGTGACCTACATATCCTATCTGAAAATAGAGTGGTACTGATAAGATCAATGCTTATTTCTAAGCACTGTTCTAGTAGAAATATCTCTTTAGCCTGGTACTAGCTCACTGTTCTTGCCTCTCAAGTCTTAGTAATGAGCTTTGTCTACCTTAAGTGTTGCTCTAGACTTGTCATAATACAGCCAAAACAGCTAAGTCATTATTTATATTTCTTTTCTTTTTCTTTTCATTTAATTAAATAATTAGTAGATATACAAGAGAGAATGACTCAAAAGAGATATGTAGGACTTTATAAATAGAAGTAAATACAGAATGTGTATAAGTAGTATACAGCAATTGAATAGAAACTCTATTGAGTTCTCCTTGTCAACTTGGACTAGTGTCACAAAAAGTGACTACTAAATAGTAATATGGAGGTATAACAAAATACCTGTTCAAAGAACTACATAAATAGCTAGACTCTCATTAGCAAGTAGCCTTGCTAATATTGCCCTTTTGGTGTAGTGGTAAACCATACAGTATGTGACTACTGGTCCATAGCACAACTATAACAACTAGGAGTAGTTCTAAGGCATCACAGTCTACGTTCTTACACTAGAACTCAATTCCCTCATCAGTACTGCTCATTACAGAGCCCTGCCATCTCTTACTCTCTTATCTTTCTTGGTACTTAGATGATACAACTTAGGACTACTATGACATAGCCAGGCCCTAGGCTTAAGGGGACTTGATAGTTAGTTAGAGACTATCAGTAGAAGTACAGTACCAAGCTCAGGTATTGTGTCTGAGATCTAATCTTATAACTAAGTAGTTGTCATGACTTGGCCAAACAACTAAGTCATTATTTATTTTTCTTTTTCTTTTCTTTTATTTTATTAGGAAATCAATGGATGTGAAAGAGGATGACTCAAAAGAGATATGCAGGACTTTGTAAATAAGGGTAAATACAGAATGTATACAAGTAGTATACAGAAAGCAAATCAGAACTCTATTGAGTTCTCCTTGTCAACTCAGACTAGGAGGGTGGTTAAGTCATCTCAGACTAAGTCACTACACTAGAACTTGATAACACATCCAGAGCACTGTCCACCTTGGACCTTGCTCACTCTTATTCTCACAATCGCCTCAACCCTTGACCAGTGATCATCACGATCACTAGTCACCTCCATACATAGCCAGGCCCTTGGCTTAAGGGGACTTATCAGTCAGTTAGGGACTGAAGGTGGAGACATGGTACCAAGCTCAGGCACTGCGATCAAGGCCAGAACTTGCAACTGAGCATTGATAGATAGAAGTAGTAGTGTTTGCCTTATAAACCTTGTACTGGTGATCCATTGTGATCAGTACATGCAGAGGAGTAACACTGCATCCCTAGGAAGGCGTTTAGATCAGAGATCCCATCCATTGGATGATAGTCTAACCCTAGTATTAAGGCAGTAGTTAGTAGGGCAGTAGAACTCTGGCTGGGTGAAGATCTTGTACCCCAGCAGACATAGTATAATTAGTAAGATCAACTATTCACTCTGTACCTCTAAGACATCAACACGATGTTCCCAACACAATACAATGCTCTCATGAGTAACCTGCTCAACCAAAAGCATGCCCTCGCTAAGCTAAGGGCAGAATTAGAAGGAAGAAGGGGGAGAGTATATCGATGCTGCAAAGGGTTTGGGCACCTGGCCCAAAATTGCAGAAATAGAGACAGAGAGGAGAAGAGGGGAACAGTGCCCCAAAATAAATTTGAGGTGTTGTTAAGTAGAGTGATACAGTGTGATATAAGGGAGACAACAATAAGGAGGCAGGAGATAGTAGAAGTAGAATACTTTAAGTGTAGAGAAAATGGGTACAAGTGTAGAGAGTGTCCTATTTGGAAAGGAGAAAAGAAGTTGTGAGTGGTGGAAAAGGCAGCGCATATGGCTATGCCACAAAAAGCACAGCAAAAAGAGTGAAGAAGAAGTCCGGTACACGTCCTACAATGAAAAGTGCAGGAACACTATGGAGAGAGCATTCCAGACAAAGTATGCCTGTTAGAGTTGGGGTGGTATACAAAGGAGGTGATAGTGTCATATGTGGAGTGTGAGAGGTATGAACAGAAAGGATGCCAGGTGGAGGAGAATAGGGGACAGGGGGTGATTTCAGACAGGTAGAAGTGGTGTAGATATCAGAAAAGGAAGGAGACAGAGGTGGCACGTCCCAAAAGGGGAAAGGTGCAGTAGAGCGGCACATGGGCAGGAGTCCCGGAAGGTATAGCAAGAGAAGAGGGTAGGCAAAAAGAGGTCAGACAAACCTTCAAAATGCTAAGAGAAGTGTGGTTGAATATTGGGATAGAAAAGATAAACACTCACAAGGGTGTTGCAGTAAAAGCGCTCTTGGATAGTAGCACAACAGGGATATTTATGGACAAGAGGACAGTAGCAAAACATGAGTTCATGCTAAAGGAATTAGAGAAACCCATAATGGTCAGAAATGTGGATGGGACAGACAATAGTGGGGGAGCCATTACACACCAGGTAGAAGCAAATGTGTATTACAAGGGTCTTGTAGAAAGGATGAGGATGGATATATGTGACTTAGGAAAAACAGAGGTAATACTGGGAATGCCGTGGTTATAGGCATATAACCCAGAAATCAATTGGGAAACTGGAGAAGTAAAAATAATAAGATGCCCACCATTATATAGTAGGAGACCAAGGGAGGTCAAAAGGGTAAAAAGAGTAGCAACCCTAGAGAAAGAGAAAATTGTCAGATGGGCAATTGATGACAAGGAAGAATGGGGAAGAGAAGAGGAAATAGAAGAGAACCACAGGAAGATTGAAGAGTTGGTTCCAAGGAAATTCCTAAAGTGGAGAAAAGTGTTTGGGAAAGTAAAGTCAGAAAGAATGCCGACTAGAAAAGTTTGGGATTATACTATCGATCTCAAGGAGACGTTTAAACCATGGAAGGGAAGAATCTATCCTCTATCCAAAAATGAGAGAGAGGAGGTCTAGAACTTTGTGGAAGATTAACTGAGAAAAGGGTATATCAGACCATCAAAATCCCCTCAAACATCACCAGTCTTCTTTGTGGGCAAAAAGGATAGGAGTAAGCAAATGGTAATGGACTACCGCAACCTAAACAACCAGACAGTGAAAAACAACTACCCACTGCTACTAATTACAGAGCTAATTGACAATATGGATAGCAAGAAGGTGTTCACTAAAATGGATCTGAGGTAGGGGTTCAATAACGTAAGGATAAAAGAAGGAGATAAGTGGAAGGGAGCATTTACAATGTATATAGGATTCTTTGAGCCAACAGTTATGTTCTTCAGAATGACGAATTCGCCAGCCACATTTCAGGTGATGATAAATGAAATCCTGAGGGACTTAATCAACAAAGGAAAAGTTGCTGCATTTGTAGATGATGTGCTAGTAGGGACAGAAACAAAGAAAGGACATGACAAGATTGTAGAAGAAATATTGAGGAGGTTAGAAGAAAATGACCTGTATGTCAAACCGGAGAAATGTGTATGTAAAGTGCAGAAAATTGGATTCCTAGGAGTAGTAATAGGGCCTAATGGGATAGAAATGGAGGAAGAAAAGGTAGACGGAGTATTTAGCTGGCCAGAGCCAAAAAATATAAAAGACATTAGGAAATTCTTGGGCCTTGCAAACTACTATAGAAGGTTTATCAAAGATTTTGCTCAAGTAGCAAGGCCTATAAACATGCTGATGAGAAAAGACATAAAGTGGCAGTAGAGAGTGGAACAGCAGACAGCATTTGATGAACTCAAAAGGGTGTTCACAATGAAACCAGTATTAGTGGCACCAGACTTAGATAAGGAATTCAGAGTAGAAGCCGATGTGTCAAATTACGCTACTGGAGGAGTACTATCAATGAAGTGCTCAGATGAAATATGGAGGCCAATCGCTTTCATTTCCAAGTCTCTCAGTGATACAGAAAGAAATTACGAGATACATAACAAGGAGATATTAGCAGTTGTTAGATATCTAGAAGCATGGAGGCATTTCCTGGAAGGAGCAACAACTAAATTCAAGATTTGGACCGACTATAAGAATCTCAAGTACTTTATGAAAGCGCAGAAGTTAAATAGGAGACAAGCAAGATGGGCTCTATACCTGTCAAGATTTAATTTTATGCTGAAGCATATTCTGGGAAGTAAGATGGGGAAAGCGGATAGCCTAAGTAGAAGACCAGACTGGGAAGTGGGAGTAGAAAAAGACAATGAGGATCAAAAGTTGGTAAAACCAGAGTGGCTGGAAGTGAGGAAAATGGAGATGATAGAAATAATAGTAGACAGAGTAAATCTATTAGAGGAAGTTAGAAAGTCAAAAGTAAGAGATGATGAAGTAGTAAAAGCAGTGGAAGAAATGAAGAAAGCAGAGGTGAAAATGTTAAGAGATGAAGAATGGAGAGAGGCAGACGGCATCATGTATAAAAAAGGGAAAGTATATGTACCAAAAGATGATAAATTAAGGGCGGAAATTATCAGGCTACATTATGACACACCAGTAGGAGAACATGGGGGACAGTAGAAGACAGTAGAGTTGGTCACTCAAAACTTTTGGTGGCCAAGGATTACTAAAGAAGTGAAGCAATATGTAAAGAGGTGCGATGCTTGCCAGCACAACAAAAACTGCACAGAACAACTGGCAGGAAAGCTAATGCCAAACTCAATCCCAGAAAAACCATAGATGCATATATCGGCAGACTTTATCACTAAGTTGCCTTTAGTGCAAGGATACGATAGTATTTTAGTAGTAGTGGATCGGCTAACTAAGATGGTCTACTTTATACCAACTATGGAGAAAACATCGGCAGAGGGGTTAGCAAGGTTGTTTAGAGATAATGTGTGGAAATTGCATGGGTTACCGGAAAGTATTATTTTGGATAGAGAACCCCAATTTGTAGCAGGATTAATGAGAGAATTGAATGGGATGTTGGGGATTGCAAGTAAATTGTCGACAGTATTTCACCCACAGACCGATGGGCAAATGGAAAGGGTGAACCAGGAGTTAGAGCAATACTCAAGAATGTTTATTGATCATAGGCAAGAACAATGGCCCAAATGGTTGGGAACAGTGGAATTTGTATATAACAATAAAGTGTACTCAGGTACTTGAACAACGCCTTTTAAGGCAAATTACAGGCAAGACCCTAGGATGGGGTTTGAAGAAAGGAAGAAGGGGAAATACAAAGGGGTAGAGAAATTTGTGACAAAGATGAAAGAGATTCAGAAGGAAGCAAAGGCAGCCTTAGAGAAGGTGCAAGAGGAAATGAAGAAGTATACAGACAAGAAGAGAGGAGATGTGGATAAGTATAAAGTAGGAGACTTAGTGATGCTCAGCACAAAAGATCTGAAATATCAGATGGTCAGAAGAAAGACAGAAAAGTTGACAGAAAGATTTGTAGGCCCTTACAGGATAAAGAAAATTATATCATCAAATGCAGTAGAATTAGAACTACCTAGCACAATAAAAATACACTTGGTAGTTAATGTTAGCAGAATACAAAGATATATAGGGCAGGTAGAAGGGCAGAGAAAGGAGCAACCAGCTCCAGTAGTAATTGAGGGAGAAGAGGAATGGGAAGTGGAGAGGATACTGAATAAGCAATGGATCAGAGGAAAGGATAAGTATCTGGTGCGATGGAAGGGGTTCACAGCTGAATCAGATACCTGGAAAGGAGAAGAGAACTTAGAAAATGCTAAGGAAGCGATAGAGGAGTATGAAAGAGAGTACAGAAGAGACATAAAGGATGTCAGGAGACAGAAAAGAGAAGAAGGAACATTCAGAAGAGGAGAATTGCCAGGATGGTTCACAGCAAGAAAGTTATTTGGATAGTCAGATAAAAGGAACAACAAAGAATACTGGAGAAGGTTGGAAAGAAACTGGAGATGATGGAAAGGGGGAAAGAAAAAGGGGTGAAGAACAATGGAAACAATAAGGGAAGAGGAGAAAGACATTGAACAAGAAAACTCGAGATTAAAAGAGTGGACAGAAGAAGACAATGATAAGATAGAGAACATGGTTGACCTCTATTATGAACTGTAAAGAAATCCTTGGGACAAGGAACCTTGAGAGGGGGGTGGTGTTATGACTTGGCCAAATGACTAAGTTATTATTTATTTTTCTTTTCCTTTTCTTTTATTTTATTAGGAAATCAATGGACATGAGAGAGGATAACTCAAAAGAGATATGTGGGACTTTGTAAATAAGGGTAAATACAGAATGTATACAAGTAGTGTACAGAAAGCAAACGGGAACTCTATTGAGTTCTCCTTGTCAACTCAGACTAGAAGAGTAGTTAAGTCATCTCAGACTAAGTCACTACAGTGGTGTTGTATAGCATACTTGTGCCATTCTTAGTAGAAACCTTGTGCTGAAGTCCTATTGTGGGCTGTATATACAGAGGAGTAACACTACATCCTTAGAAAGGTGTTTGTTATCAATGGACAGTAAATGTCCTTAGTAATCATTCTAGGTAGATGTTCAAGAAGAACTCGATGGAGTTCTTTGTTGGATTGCAGCCCTACTTATACTACTACTACAGTGGCTGTACCCTAGAGTCCTACAATTATATGTTCTTTCTAGAATGTTCTATGATCACCTGACCTTGTTACATGATTTGACTTACTGAGTCCCCACACTATTTATATCCTTACTCTGTTGTATGCTTTGAGGTTTTGGATTAAGTGTTCAAATGCATGGAAAACCTTTTTCTGTTTGGGGCTCTCATAGCAGTGTTTAGATTAGGGATCCTCTCCTTGGGGTAATAGTATAAACATATTACTAGGGTAGTAGTATCACAAACTTCATTTGGACCATAACTCCAGGAATACTTGACCAATTTCAATAATCTAAATGGCCACCAAAAGCCCTTAAGAAGACCTTTCAAATAGCACCAAAAATGTCTTAAAGCAACTAGTATTCACTGAGTTATCAGTAGATCAGTCAGTGATCACCAAGTCACCAGACATTAAATCACTGATATCTCAGGAACTGCTTAACATAATCATTTGCTTCAATGACCATCATGAAGCTCTCTTCAATGCACTTCTTTGGCCATAAATAGACCCCAAGGCAATAAGATCCCATAGAGATACAAGGTTCTCAATATTTGTATATAACACTAATCTTTATCCATAGATTACTATCTATCCTTGAATAGAACAAAGGACTGTCCTAAGATGGTTAGGTTATTTTTATTTCAAGAACAATAGCACTTTTATATGTAGAACAATAGGTAGTGATTATGTGGTAGGCTGTTCTAGTACACAGACCACCACAATCATATATTTAAAGACTATATGTCTAAGGATAAACCTCAGACTTAACAACATCTTTTGCTACTTGTCTAACTTTGCTTTTTTGAGCACTTTGATTATCAAATCAACCAATCACAAATCAATAAGTGGCCATCTGTGATAAGTAGTAAGTAAGGCAGTAGGTGTCTAGCTGGATGAAAATCTTGTGTTATGAGAACCTCGAGCAGGAAAAGGTTTCCCACGCATCTGAACACTCCAACTAAAACCTCCAAAGCACACAACAGAGTAAAGACATAAACAGGATAGAGACTTAATAAGCCAAGTCATGTGACAAGGTCAGGTGACCATAGAACATTCTGGAAAGGACATGTGACCATGGGACTCTAGGGTACAACCACTGTAGTAATAGTATAAGTAGGGCTGTAATCCAACGAGAACTCCATTGAGTTCTTCCTGAACATCCACCTAGGGTGACCACTAAGAGCATTCACTGTTCCTTGGTAACATCTTGTACCCTAGTAGACATAACAGTAGTAAGATCACTCCTCATTTGACTTCTCTAGAGATGTAGCATCATGTTTCTAGAGCAATATAACTCTCTCATGAATGGGATGCTCAACTAGCAGCAAGCCCTTGCCAAACTAAGGGCAGAAATAGAAGATAGAGAAGGAAGAGTGTTGGGGGTATAAAAGATTTGGGCACCTGGTCCATAACTGCAGGAATAAAAGAGAAGAGAAGAAGAGGAGGTTAATTCTCCAAAATAAATTTGAAATAATAGTGAGTAGGATGATACAATGTGGGATGAGAGAAGGGATAAAAGTGAGGAGGCAAAAGATAACAGAAAAAGTAAAGTGCTTTAGGTATTGGGGTGTCAGGCATTTCAAATGGGAATGTCCAAATATTGAGGTTGAAAAAAAGAAGAAAAGAGAGGAAGAGATGGTATATGTGACTAGACTACAAAAGGTACAACAAGAGAGGAGACCAGTGTATCCCACATGGGAAAAGACACAGGAGTACTGTAAAGAGAAGAATGTGCCTCCAGAAGATACACTCTTACTTGAGAGAAGATAGATAACAAAGGAAACAATGGCAATGTATGTGGATTGTAGAGGATATGAAGGTAAGAGAGTGCAGATCTGCAAGAATCAAGAACAAGGATTTCTTCTTGAGAAGCAAGTAAGAAATATATGGTGTGACTTGTGCCAAGAAGTATGGAACTGGAGAGAAAGAGAAGCCAGAAGAGAAGAGATGATAAGAGTAGAATATGTAAAGTGTAGAAGGAGAGATACAATTATGAGAAAGGTATCAGAATGGAAAAGAAAGAGAATCTTATGCCCAGAATGCAGAGTAGGAAGAAAAAAAGAATAGTAGAATTGGAAAGAGACAGTGTATCCCACAAAGAGAAAAGCACAGCAAGATAGCATATAGATAGAAGCTCCAAAAGGTGCAGTAGGAGGGAAGAATATAGAGAGAGATGTAAGGAGAATGTTTAAAATACTGAGAGAAGTATGGTTGAATATAGGGGTAGAGAAAGTGGATATACATAAAGGGGTAACAGTAAAAGCACTCTTAGATAGTGGTGTAATAGGGATGTTTATAGATCGTAAGATGGCAGCAAGATATGGATTCAGGCTGCAAAAATTAGAGAGACCAATAGTAGTCAGGAATGTCAATGGGACAAACAACAGTATAGGAGCTATTATCCATCAAGTAGAAGTGAATGTATACTACAAGGGTCATGTAAAAAGAATGAGACTGGATGTGTATGATCTGGGAAAAACAGATGTAATACTGGAAATACCATGGTTACAAGCACACAACCTAGAGATAAATTGGGAGACAGGAGAAGTGAAAATGATGAGATGCCCACTATTGTATGGAAGGAATATGAAGCTAAAAGAAGAAAGTAAAGTAAAGAAAAGAAAGAGAGTAACAACTCTAGAAGAGAAAAGGATTGTGAGATAGGTAGTAGATGACAAAAAAGATTGGGGAAGAGAAAAAAAAGTTAAAGTAGACTATAGGAAGATTAAAGAAATGGTGCCACAGAAATTCTTAAAGTAGAGAAAGGTATTTGGAAAGGTAGAGTCAAAGAGAATGCCAATAAGGAAAATTTGGGATCATGCTATAGATCTCAAGAAGATGTTTAAATCTAAGAAAGGAAGGATCTATCCTTTATCTAGAAATAAGAGGGAAGAAGTTCAGAATTTCATAGAAGATCAGTTAAGAAAGGGATATATCAGACTATCAAAATTGTCACAAACTTCATTCAGACCATAACTCTAGGAATACTTGACCAATTTCGACAATCTAAATAGCCACCAAAAGCCCTTAAGAAGACCTTTCAAACAGTACCAAAAATGTCTCAAAGCAATCAGTGTTCACCAAGCTATCAGCAGATCAGTCAGTGATCACCAAGTCACTAGACACTAAATCGCCAATATCTCAGGAACTGCTTAACATAATTGTTTGCTTCAATGACCATTGTGAAGCTCTCTTCAATGCACTTCTTTTGGCTATAAATAGATCCCATGGAGATACAAGATCCTCAATATTTGCACATGACACTGATCTTTACTCATAGATTATCATCTGTCCTTGAATAGAACAAAGGACTGCTCTAAGATGGTTAGGTTATCTCTATTTCAAGAACAATAGCACTCCTATATGTAGAACAATAGGTAGTGATCATGTGGTAGGCT
>Ga0154004_1000073_pt1 | contig 22901 bp, 15 predicted proteins | sample TSFL088MetaG_FD_104727 | JGI IMG/M metagenome (GOLD analysis project Ga0154004, IMG submission 104727) | Attine ant fungus gardens microbial communities from Florida, USA - TSFL088 MetaG | ecosystem: Host-associated > Fungi > Mycelium > Unclassified | place: USA: Florida, Lake Talquin State... | reverse complement strand
CATGGGCATAGAGAAATTACAGCACCTTGTCACAAACATGTCACAACTATGTCACAACTATGTCACATTACAATAGTATTGTCAACAATTCACATTATCTTTTGCTTTACTCTGTATTGTAGTTACTATATACTATATCAAGGGTAACTTTGAGGTTATTGAGATGTTCAGAGAGAGAATAAATATATATATTGACATGGAGATAAAAACAGAAAATGGATATGAGAATGATAAGTAAGAGCAGCTAATAAATCAAGTATAAGCCTGTATATTTTCATTTGAATCTTATCCAAACTACTTTCTTCTATATATAAAAATCTAGATGAGTACATAATTTCTATCTAAGACAACACAGTAACAGGACTTGAGATGTATATAGCTCAAAAAACAATTTCTACTTGAATATTCCAGTAGTAGAATAATGATGTTTATTAAAATATCAGTAGAGCAAGAATCTGTGACTATTTGTGAAAAATGCAGTATAGTACTGCATTTGGCAGGAGAGTGGTAGGGGAGTGGTAGGGGATTAGTAGAAAAATTGCACTGCTTAAGGGATTAGGTCTATAGATGTTGAAATGCTCAACTTAAGGAACTTAGATAACTGCTTAAAATAAGGGATCTTAATTCTACCTTTCAACAATGTTTACTATTATAATCCTGGCAATATCTTCTATCACAATTACTGATGATATCATACTTCTAGTCATAACCTCTGAACCTAGTAGAGGACCCTAGGCAGATTAGTCAGCATACCTGTAGCATATCCAAATTAGTTAGTATACCCTAGCTTTGTTCTTTTATAGGCAAAACTTTATTAAACCCTTGAGCTTCCCAATCCCTGTCCTTCTCTTCTATCTGGACTCTCTATCAATAAGATAAAGGCTGACTGAGGGTCAGTACAGAGGCTGGTTCACCCTTTAAGGTTGAAACCATACCCTTGCCAGCAAAATTTCCTTGTAAAGTTTTATTGGTCCTAACAGATGATATCAAAGCCAATAAGCAAGTCAGTCTGATAATTTAGTCTTTTCTCCAAGCCTTAGTAGCAACAAGGATTAGTTTTGATTAGGTTCATTGCAAGTATGGTATAACAATATCAATAATTTGCTGTCTACTTTACATAAAGCAATAGAAAATTGTAAAGATTTTTTGCAGCTACATAAGAAGAAAGTCTATGAACTATTATACCAAAGGGTAAGCATGGGGTCAACAATGATCTACAAGAAGTTTGTCAGTAAATAAGAGAAAATATACAATAAATTAAAAACATAATATACATATAGTGATAAGAGAGCTCAGAGTACAGACATTTCAGGAAGAGTTGATAAGCTATTGTATGAGAGGAGATGCATGGGGGCTGAGACAAACATTGGACTGTAGCTCACATGACTGTACACAGACTGTCTCTTGTAGTATATATAGAAACCTGTATTGGTAGATCTACCCTTACTCAAATATTACTCTAGCTTCTGGGACCCTTATCTAGCTTTCTGGTGTGACCTCTGGCCTCCTGTCTGACGTTGCCCTTATAGATGAGATAAATGTCCTATAAGCATAGATAGGTTAGTAAATAAATAAAAATCAAAATAAAATATATAGAGAACATACTGGAAATTATACTTGAGATGGAGTATAGTACAACTGTTGGGTTGAGCTAACCCTAGGACTGGGTTGTCTTTTATTTGGGGTAAACAAAGAGAACTTGATAGAGTTTCCCTTAGATTTGGGCTACTACTTATACCTCTTATATATGGCTGTACTACTAACCCTAACTTACTAATGATCTAATGGAATCTACTAGAATGTTCCTTGACATGTGACCTATGTGATGTGACAGATCATGTGACTTCTCTATTATCTAATTAAAAGAAAAGAAAAGTAAAAGATAAAGGATTAAAGAAATAAAAAGTTATTATGGCCAAAACAGTTCATAACATAAGGATAGGGACATGTCCAGGTAAGATTGACAAGGCATTGTACAGGGAGAGATGCATGGTAGAGGTAAGACAAATATTCTATAAGCATCAATAGGTTAGTAAATCAATAAAAATAAAAAGAAAATATATAAATGACATACTAGGGATTATACTTGAGGTGAAAACAGGAATATGTCCAGAGAATATGAATAAGCCATTGTATGAAGGGAGATATGTGGGGGCAAGACAAACAAGTAAAGAGTTACTCTACAAAGTTCTCCAATGATGTAATTTGCTTGTCATATGAGTCATACTCTCCCACAAACTACAACTTCCTTACTTGGCCATCATATCACATATGCCTTCCTTACTAGGCCATTGCATTACTCACTATGCCATAGCATTACTTATTACAAACATATATCAAAACCTCACATAAAATGCCACTTTTGTATAATTTCTTGGCCTGTCTTACTGTAGACCTAAAATATAGATATATACATTTACAACTATATAGAAGAGACAGCCCATCCAGGTAACTGCACTTCCAGTCTTTGAAAGACATCTTTTCTAAAGAAAGATGCATAGTAGTACCTATTCCCATCCTTCTATCCATTAACACTATAAAGCAGAAGATTTCCACAGAACTGTACTACAGTACCTGAATTATATTGGAGTGTTGCTCCCAATTCAGGCAAGTGAAAAACAGCTAACTCATATGATCCAAAGATGATAACTTGATCATACCAGAAATAGGCTCCAAAGTGATCCCTATGTTCTCTAGATGTTCTGTTTGTGATGGGAGATAATCTAAGTAGACTGTGGGCCAAAGAGAGGTATATTTTCCAGTGATTGGATCTGCTTTCAATTTGTTCATAACTTTATAAGCAGTATCATAAAGTGTTGGGTAGGTGATACAAAGGATATTGTCCATGAACTTCAAAGGATCTGCAATTTTTGTTAGCCAGGTTTTAACTCCTTTATCCATGTTCTGCTGGAATAAAGACAAGGGGATGATCTTGGTCTTAGGATCTTTCTTCAAAAATATCAGTGACCAATTTTGACAAAATATAAAACAAATCATACTCCATGTCCCAAAGGAAACCAGCCTGGAGAAAATGTCTCTGTACTATTTACAACTCCAGACCCAGAACTCTTATAGGCATCTGGATCTTTTCTCCAATTTTTTCTTCCAGTACTAAGTGAATGATACAAAAGAGGATCTAGATCCTTTTGTGCTCTAGTTAATGTTCTCTACACAATATAAGCTTTAGGATAGTTATTCAAAAAAAGGCATAGCTTACACAATGATCCTTTGGTTGTATCTCTGGTAAATACTACAAAAGAATGTGGCCTTTGTTGTCCACAATAGTATATGGATGACTTATATGCCCTAAGTTAGGCTTCTTGAGAATCTTGCTGATCTTCTGACCACTCTTCAAGGTAGAGACATCACAGTTTGCTAGATCTATGAATACAATCAATAAACTATATAGCTATAGACAAGAAAAAATACTCACATAAATGATTTATTGCTTTAGTTAGGATCCTTACAATTAAGTTGCTGTCTCTTGCTTGTGGTTTTCTTTCTCTGTTTTGTGGCCCAGAGTATTCAATGTATTCATATCTGTATAAAAGGTAATTGATGAACAGCTATAGAAGAACATACTGAAAGAGTACTGACAATCCCTTGTTCTTTTCCAAGCTCAATCTTTCTTGCATCTTGCATCTTAGCTTTTGAATTTTATTCTTTTCTTTATATTTATTTATTCTATCTCTTGGATGCCTCTTAGGTTTTTTAGTATTTTTTTGTAATGAAGTTGGAGACATAAGAAGTCAAAGTCAAAGAGAAGCTACACATGGCACTACTTTAAGTTAGCAGTTTTAATTGATTATTTTTGTGATTATTATATAAGTATTTATAAGCTGAGCACTATGGTTAAAGTTAACTGCACTAGATTCTCAAATCCCCTTTAGAAAGTCAGTATACATGTCAGGAAAATTGCAGAATGGATATCAACTTCCAAAAGTGGGTGTGAAGTGTTGAGGTCAGACAAGAACAATCACTTAACTTAACAATATTAGGTCAGCAAGAATGTACTCTACTGACAAAAGTTGGAAGTTGAGAGTCAAAAGTCTCTTTGCCATTAAACTATAGTGTAAAATGAGGAATTTATAAATACAATAATAGTGATTATACAATGAATTTGTAACAGCTCTACTCAATAGCAATATATTATGAGTCAAACCTATGGGTTTTCAGTAGTAACTTGACTTGTGATGTATATATAATTTGCAGGCAAAAATGGGTCAGTAAATGAAATAAAACAAGAAAAGTACATACAAAGCATGAGAGTTGAAGTAGGGACATAGACATGTCCAGGGAGCACAGACAAGACATTATACAAGGGAGGACATGTGGTGGAGGTGAGATGAATGTCTTATAGAAAAAAATAGGTCAGTAAACAGATAAAAATAAAAAGAAAAAGAAGTAAGCAAACAATGTACTGGGAATTACACTTGGTGTAGAGACAGGACCATGTCCAGAGAAGATTGACAAGGTATTGTACAGGGGAGGACACATAGTAGAGATGAGATAAATATTCTAAGAAAAAAAAAGGTCAGTAAATAAATAAAAATCAAAATAAGATATACAAACAATGTACCAGAGACTCCACTTGAGGTAGAGGCAGGGACATATTCAGGGAGCATAGACAAGGCATCATACAGGGGAGGACACATAGTAGAGGTAAAATAAACATTTTATGAAAAAAAATAGGTTAGTAAATAAGATCAAAGAAAAATAAAATAAGTAAATGATGTACCAAGAATTACACTTAAGGCAGGAGCAGAGGCATGTCTAGGGAGTACAGACAAGACATTGTACAGAAGAGGATACATAGTAGAGATGAAACAAATATTCTATGAAAAGAAATAGATCAGTGAATAAATAAAAATAAAATAAGAAATTGGGTATGACATAATGATTAGTCATATCATCTCATGTATCAGAAAACAAAACCAGCATGCTATTGTGCCAGTTCTTTGAGACCTTCTTGCTGAGCACTTGTACCTGCTACTTTGCTGACCATTATCCAGTGCCTGGGGCTGTTGTAACATGGATGTAGTAAGGGCTCTTCCTTGGCCCCAGACAAGAGAATATCTCTATCTCCCCTTTTTCCAGTAGTTTGGTCTTGAATAGCTGTAGACTGGAGGGAGTTTGGGGCTTTGGGTGATACATTACTTACTCTAGTGGGATCTGAAAGCTTTGTTACAAACTTCATTTAGACCATAACTCTGGGAATACTTAACAGATTTCAACGATCTAAATGGCCACCAAAAGCCCTTAAGAAGACCTTTCAAATAGTACCAAAAATGTCTCAAGGCAATCAGTATTCACCAAGTTATCAGTAGATCAGTTGGCAATCACTAAGTTACCAAACACTAAATTGCTGATATCTCAGGAACCACTTGACAAAATCATTTGCTTCAATGACCATCGTGAAGCTCTCTTCAATGCGTTTCTTTTGGCTATAAATAGACCCCAAGGCAATAAGATCCCATGGAGATACAAGGTCCTCAATGTTTGTACATAACATTGATTTTTACCCATAGATTATTATCTGTCCTTGAATAGAACAAAGGACTACCCTAAGATGGTTAGGTTATCTCTATTTCAAGAACAATAGCACTCCTATATGTAGAACAATAGGTAGTGATCATGTAGTAGACTGTCCTGGTGCACAGACCACCACAATTATATATTTAAGGACTGTATGTCTAAGGATAAACCTCAGACTTAACAACATCTTTTGCTACTTGTCAAACTTTGCTTTTTTGAGTCTTTTGATTACTAAATCAACCAATCACAAATCAGTAAGTGGCCATTTGTGATAGGCTTGTTTTCTACCTTTCCACTCACCAGAGTACACAGTGGATTGTCTTCTCTCACAGGGAGAGTTTGTGGTGTTTACTAACCTGTATCTCCTCATAGAGTATTTGTTTCTGCTCTGCCATGCATCCTCCCTTCATACAATGGCTTGTTTATACTCCCTGGACATGCTCCTGCACCCAACTCATATCTGGTCTTAGCTACATCATTCATATATTTTATTTTTATTTTATCTGATTTACTGACCTATCTTTTTCATAGGATGCTTGTCTTGCCCCCCTATGTATCCTTCCTTATATGATGCCTTGTTGATTCTCCCTGGACACATCTCTGCCCCTATCTCAAGTGTAATCCCAAGTATGTCATCTTCTTATTTTATTTTTATTTTTATTTATTTACTGACCTTTTTTTTTCTTAGAACATTTGTCTCTGCCCCCCATCTGTCCTCCCTTGTATGATGTCTCATTGACCCTCCCTGGACATATTCCCACTTGTGACCATCCATATGTGTTTTTCTATTTTGTTTTTTCTTTCCTGACAATGTTGCTCACTGACTATATTCTTTCTATGTTTCCCCTGCTACAAGCATTGGGGTACTTCCCAGCACCCTGCTGTTAGTATATAGTTGTGAGGACTTAGAGCTCAACCAAGGTGGTTGTTCAGAAAGAACTCAATAGAGTTCCCTGTTGGATTGTACAACTACTTATACAAATATCTATTGGTTTGTGCACTTATCTCCCATGATCACATGACCCTTACTAATAACTATACATATCTTACATAAGCTTTCCCATGCTATTTATATCCTTCTTGTGTTATACTTCTGGATGTTATCTACTAGGTTGAGAAACATATAAAAAGTAGTTTTCTTTTCTGGGATCATGTTGTTGCTAAGTCATGAAGACTTCAAGAACTATCTAAGGTGGATGTTAAGGAAGAACTCAATAGAGTTCCCTGTTGGATTAGACCTACTACTTATACAAATTGTACATGGTCTGTACACCTATCTCCTACAATCATGAGACCTCTTACTAATAACTATCTAGTATTGCATAACACTTTCCTATGCTATTTATATCTTTCTGTTGTATTTGCCTATGTTGTCCAGAAAATTAGCAAACATGCATGAAATAGTTTCTTTTTTGGGAACTGTCTCATAACACAGTCCCCCCTTCAAGTTTCCTCATCTCAAGGAATTTTTCCATTGTCTCCAATTTTCCTCCCATCTTCTCTCTCTCTGCCTCTCATACTCCCTATTTGACCATCCATATAATGTTTTTGTGGTAAACCTCCCTGGTAACTCTCTCACAAAAACTTCTTCATCCTCTTCTTCTTCCTATCACCTGAGTTCCTCAGCTTCTTCCCCATACTCCCTCTCAAATTCTTCTACCAACTCCTTTGCATTTCCCAAATTCTCCCTACTTTCCCATGTGTCCACCTCTGCTGTGTACCCCTTCCATCATACTAGGAATTTCTCCTTCCCCCTTATGACCCTTTTATTTAATATTTTTTCTACTTCAATTTCCTCCTCTCCTTCAATAATGACCAGTTTGGGCAGTATTTTCTTCTGCCCCTTCACTTGGTCCTTATACAAGCATACCCTACTTACATTTACTACAGGGTGTATTTTAACAGAACTAGGTAGGTCTAATTCTATTGTATTGCTCAATATAATTCCTTTTACTTTGTAAGGGCCCACAAACTGTTCTGTCAGCTTCTCCAACCTTCTTCCTATCATTTGCCACTTCAAGTCCTTTGTGCTCAATAGCACCCAGTCTCCTACTTTGTACTCTTCTGCTTCCCCCCATTTCCTATCTGCAAACTTCTTCATCTCCTCCTGCACTTTTTCTAACACTGCTTTTGCTTCCTCCTGAATCTTTCTCATCCTATCCACGAAATTCCCCACTGCTTCAAACTTCCCCTTTCTCCTACCTTCGAATCCCATTCTTGGATCTTGTCTGTAATTCGCTTTGAAGGGCGAAACCTTTGTTGCCATATGAATTTTGTTATTATAGGCAAACTCTGCAGTTCCTAACCAATTAGGCCACTGCTCCTGCCTATGGTCAATGAAGACCCTTAGATACTGCTCCAACTCCTGGTTCACCCTCTCTGTCTGTCCATCAGTTTGAGGGTGGTATGCTGTTGACAATTTTGTCTGGATCCCTAGTAACCGATTTAACTCCTTCATCATTCCTGCTGCAAACTGTACCCCTCTGTCTGATATGATGCTTTCTGGTAGGCCATGTAATTTCCACACATGATCTCTAAATAGCTTAGCCAGCCCCTCTACCAATGTTTTCTCCATAGTCACTATGAAATGGACCATTTTGCTGAACCTATCACATACTACTAAGATAGCATCATACCCTTGTGCCAATGGCAGCTTGGTGATAAAGTCTGCCAAAATGTGGCTCCAAGATTTTTCTGGAATAGCGTTGGACATCAACTTTCCTACTAGGGCTTCACTTTTATTCTTACACTGCTGGTATGCATCGCATCCCTCTACATACTTCCCAACTTCTCTCGTCACTCCTGGCCACCAATAATTTCTGGTGACCAGCTCTGTCATTTTCCATTTTCCTCTATGTCCTCCTACCAGCGTATTGTGGTGCAATTGCACCACTTTTCTCCTTAGATCCCCCTCTGGGACATATATTCTTTCTTCTTTCACTACTACTCCTTCCTCTATTGTCCACTTCTCATCCCTTAGATTTTTCATTCCTGCTTTCTTAAGCTCCTCCACTGCCTTTACTACTTTCTCGTCCCTCTCCTGTGCTTTCTTAATTCTTTCCCTCAACCCGTTTTCCTCTACCAATGTTTCTGCCTTTTTTATCCACTCCAGTTTTACTAGTACCCTGTTCTCATTGTCCCTTTCTACTCCCTCCTACCAGTCTGGTCTTCTACTTAGTCCATCTGCTTTACCCATGCTTTTTCCCACCACATGCTTCAGGGAGAAGTTGAACCTAGAGAGGTACAGGGCCCATCTAGCTTGTCTATGGTTCAATTTCTGGTTACTCATAAAATACTGGAGGTTTTTGTGATCCATCCAGATTTTGAATTCTACTTTTGCCCCTTCCAAGTAATGTCTCCATGCCTCCAAGCATCAAATTACCACTAACATCTCTTTGTCATAGATTTCATAATTTCGCTCTGTGGCATTTAATGACTTAGAGATGAAGGCCACTGGCCTCTATTTCCCATCTTCACATTTCATCAATAGAACCTCCCCTGTAGCATAGTCTGAGGAGTTTGCCTCCACTCTCATCTCCCTATCTAAATCTGGGATAGCTAGCACTGGTTCTGTCATGAATTTTTCCTTTAGCTTCCCAAATGCTTCTTTCTGCTCTTTCCCCCACCTCCACTTTTCTTCCTTCCTAACCAGCAAATGCAGCAGGACTGTGATTTTGGCAAAGTCTTTAATAAATCTCCTGTAATAGTTTGCTAGGCCCAGGAATTTCTGTACCTTCTTCACATTTCTTGGTGCTGGCCAATTCAAAACTCTGTCTATCTTCTCCTTTTGCATTTCTACTCCTTTTGGCCCAATTACTACCCCTAGAAACTCCACCTCCCTGACTTTCCATCTATATTTTTCTGGTTTTATGAATAAATCATTCTCCTCTAACCTTCTTAGTACCTCTTCTACTAGTTCATCATGTCCCTCCTCTGTTTCTGTAGCTACCAGAATATCATCAATGAATGTTGCTGTATTTCCCTGATTTATTAGATCTTGAAACAGGTTGTTCATCATTGTCTGGAAGGTGGCAGGGGAGTTTGTTAAGCCAAAGTACATTATAGTGGGCTTGTATACTCCAATATGTGTCGTGAAAGCTGCCTTCCACTCATCTCCTTCCTTGATCCTTACATTATTGTATCCCCATCTAAGATCAAGTTTGGTGAATACTTTCTTTCTCCCTACTCCATCCAAGATATCTGTAATTAAGGGTAGTGGGTACCCATTTTTAATTGTCTATTGGTTTATGTGCTGATAGTCTTGTACCATCCTTTTCTTTCCATCTTTCTTAGCCATGAAGTGGACTGGCGATGTCTGTGGTGATTTTGGCGGTTGAATGTATCCTTTTCACAGTTGATCCTCTACAAATGCCTGCACTTCCTCCCTTTCCTCCCTTGACAATGAGTATACCTTCTCTTTTTTTGGCACGAACCTTTCTCTTAACTCTATCACATGGTCCCATGGCTTTCTGGTGGGCATGCATTCTGATTCTTCCTTTCCAAACACCCTCTTCCATCTCCAGAACTTTTTTGGTACCAACTTTTCCACTGTCTTTTCTTCCTCTGTCTTTCTAACCTATTGTTCCTCCCCTTTTCCAGCTGATGTACTTTTCCCCTTTCGAGGCACACTGCTGTTCCTTTCTCTTGCCCACTCTTTATTCTTCCCATATATAAATGGGCACTATGTCATTTTTACTTCCCCCTTTTCCCAATCTATTTCTGGGTTATGGGCAGCTAGCCATGGCATGCCCAATATTACCTCCATTTTCCCTAGATTGCATACATCTATCCTTGCTCTTTCCACATGTCCTTTGAAGAACATATTGCACTCAACCTGGTGTGTTATTGCCCCTCCAATATTTATTGTCCCATCCACATTCCTCACCATCAATGGGATTCCCAACCTTTCCAACTTAAATCCCTTTTTCTGGGCAAAATCCCTGTCCATAAAAAGTCCTGTTGCCCCACTATCCAAGAGGGCTTTAACTGTTACTTCTTTATGGTTATCTATCTTCTCCAATCCTACTTTTATCCAGACTTCTCTTAATGGCTATAGTGTACGCTGTATGTCTCTTACTCCCTCAGTGTTGTGATAAGAAATTTTATTGTCCAATTTTTCTGGACACAGTACACTGTACATGTTTGAGGAAGCTAGCCAGGAGCTTACTGATTTCCATTTTCTTTTGCCAACTCTTGCGGTGTCTCTACTATCCTCCCCTACCAGTCTTTTCTCTGCCAACAATTTTTGGCCATGTGGCCCCATTTCCCACATACATAGCAGGTTCTATCTCCTCCTGTTTGTCTGTCTACCTCTATTGTGTTGGGGTCCCTTGATGGTCCTGGCTGTCCCACTCTTTCTTGGTGGTTTTGTCCTCCTCCCTTATAACTCTGACTTGGTCCTCCATTTCTCCATGTTATTTGACCTCCTCTTCCTCCATGTGACCCTCCTCCCATACTTCCTCTTGGCTGTGCATTTCCCCCTGGGTATACCACATTTCTCCCCATTATTCTTTCCTCCACCCGACTCTGCCTTTGATTCCTATCTAATCTTACTGTCCTTTCTTGCCACTCTCCAATGGTGGTGGGTGGGTTTTCTGCCTCTGCCAACTTCCTCCTGATCGCTCCATTCAGTCCTCTCTTGAATTCTTCAATGAGGGGGTGTCTCTCATACCTACTCTCCCTGGCGAGTTTTTTGAACTCCTGCATGTACTCATCACAGGTCCTTCCTCCTTGTTCCAACATCCTTATACCTACTCTCCCTGGCAAGTTTTTTGAACTCCTGCATGTACTCATCACAGGTCCTTCCTCCTTGTTCCAACATCCTCAGCATCTCTACTTTCCTCTCCTCTTCTGATGTTTCTCCAAACTCATTCCTCATCTTCCTGAACAACTCCTCTACTGTCAATATTGTTGATGTTTCTTTCACCAACTCATCTAATACATTATCCTTCTATGCTTTAGCTACTCCTCCCTGTATGTAAGATAGCACCCATGCTACCTTGGTGGGCTCCAGCGCCCTCTCCATCTTTATTCCAATATATAGGTGAGCCACGTTGATGAATGCACTCACCTCCTCCATCTTCCCTCTAAACACTGGAGGCTTGGCCATCTCCGTGTGGCTCCCCTGTTGTTGTATTAATAATTGGTTTACCTGCTGCTGCAGATTAGCAGTGAGGGAGAGCAGTTGCTCTTTCCTAGAAGATGTGGGTTCCCTGGCAGAATGTAGCACTGAGGGTTGTTGTGGTTGTTGGCAGTGGGACATGTTTGTAGGTGGTGGTGATGGTAATGATGATAGTGAGGAGGAGGTCTCTGAGACATCGCTGTCATCCAGGGTGTCTTACTTACAGCTATACTTATTAGGGTGCTCCTCCTGACTAAGCTCCTACTGACTATTGACTACCCTTTTCACAACTGATATTTGACTGCTGCAAAGATGTGAACTCCTAAGCTAACTGGCCTCCTAAAGAGTTACCACTATTCCTCTGCATAGAAGGGTTCAAGGGGACCCTTAGCACGAAGTAGATAGAGAAAGGTATTTGTATGAAAAAGCACTGTCCAATTGCAAGGTTAGGACTTGAATGCAGTATCTGGACTTAACACTGTGTCTCCTCCCTTAGTTCCTAACTGACTGAGAAGTTCCCTTTATAGCTAGGGCCCACTATCCAAGAGGCTTGAGAGCACTGTGCTCTCTAGCAAGGAAAAGTGTACAATAAGTGTAGTAGGGGAAATCACTTGTGGGGGCTGGTATGAAGCCAACTGTGCCTTTAAGTGACTTTGAGCAGGATTCAAAGTAAACAGTGCTTGGATGTGGTATCAAGTTCTTATGTTGTCACTAAGTTGTGAAGACTTCAAGGACTATCTAAGGTGGATGTTAAGGAAGAACTCGATAGAGTTCCCTGTTGGATTAGACCTACCACTTATACAAATTGTACATGGTCTATGTGTCTACCTCCTATGATCATGAGACCTCTTACTAATAACTACCTAGTATTGCATAACACTTTCCCATGCTATTTATATCTTTCCATTGTATTTGCCTATGTTGTCCAGCAAATTAGCAAATGTGCATGAAATAGTTTCTTTTTTGGGAACCATCTCATAACAGATCATCTCATAACACTTGCCTTTTATAAGTTACCTTTGTTTTTTTTTGGTTCACTGACACCTATATTTCAGTAGATTTCTTTTTCTTATTTTCTATTTTTTCCCCTTTGGTATCTGTTAGAAAAGGCCTCTCTGACAGCTATCAAAGGGAACTTTGTAATTTATTTTGTTATAAGCAACTTGTTTTATAAAAATTCTTGATCCAAAAATAAGGGGAATCCCTATCAGTTTGATTTGAGATCATGTGACCTGTTATCACAACTGACTGAATATTTCATAAAGAATATCTATCTTACTTTTCTTAAGTTTATTTAGAACCTACTCTTCTACCTATGCCTAAAATCACAAAAAAGACAAACTCTACACATTCTAATGTCTTATATCCAATAAGATCTCAAATTACATTACCAGACAGTACTCAAAAAGATGTTCCAACTTCCTCCTTCCAAAAATTGGTATATAATCCTATGTTAATTGAAGAAAAAAGTAATGCTGTAGGTTCAAACTTCATAATATTATTTATCTATACCCTAACTCCAAAATATTAGTTTTGCAGTTGGTGTACTAAAGAAGGCCAACTGTATATTTGCTCTTGTAGCTAAAATCTTTGTACAGAATATCTTAACCATGCTCTTACCAATATTGAACTTGGTGATTTTACCTGTTCTTATTGCTGGTCAACAAATCTAGTAACTCAACATCAACCATATCATATATGCTTGAAATCCTTCAATTTTCTCCTTTTAATAATATAAAATAGCCTTTTTCTTTTCTTCAGCAGTCTTTTATAGTCTCAAATGCCAGTCCTACAAGAGCACAACTTTCTCTTATATTAATAGATAATCTTTGTATCTTGGTTTTCTAACTTTCTGGCTTTGATCTAATATCATATATATCTCGTCTTGTCTATAGTCATATCAAGCCTTATTTTCCTGGAGGATCTTCAGCAAATAGCATTAGCTTGATTGAAGTAGAACTAAATCTTGGTAGTAAGGTTTTTAAAGCCCAAATGAAAGAACTTTCCCAACGACTTTTACAGTGTGTTTTTTTTAAATACTTCATAATAATTACTAAGTCTTTTTTAGATTCAACTGATTTATTACTTTTATATATACCTATGCAACTCCAGAAAAAGAGTTCTGGATTCAACCAAAACCAAATGTATGCTCACTTCAACCTTAGGATATAAGTACATGAATTTTATTCAAAACAATTTTTTAACTTAATTATCTCCTTTAGTTTTTTTCCCTATATCTTTTCATTTTCTGTTATAGAGCACTTGAAGAAAGATAACTGATTATCTCTCTTTTTTGTTTGTTGTAGTGGTCCTTTTCAGAAAATCAACTTACTCTAACAAATATATTAATTTACCAACTTGTAAGTTTTTTTCAAAATAGAAAAGTCAAAGCTAATTATTATCAATTAGTTATTTCTGGTTAACAATGGCTTTTGTTAATGAAGAATTTCATCCAACAACATGTCACTCATTTTTGATGAACTTTATCTGAAATATTTTTGTTCTTCAAAATCCTGTTGTTTTTCTAAGTTTTCTTTTAGCTGATCCTGATCTTGGGGCTGGAACAGAGTCTCTTATAGTTATTCAACATGGGAAAAAGGGTATTTGCTTCTTAAAATTGTCTAATCATCTACATAAACCACTTGGTAATTTTCATACTTACTTATGTAAATTTTGCCATGTTTTAGATGAATGGAAATTAGTAGAAGGGAAAAAAGAAAAAAGCTGTCATCCAGGTGTGTTATTAGACCTATATTTATTGTTATATTAACTGACTATTCTAAAGAATTGTCACTGATTACTCAAATTTGCAGTAGTTCCATTTGTGAAGAGAAAAAAATATTTTATCCTCTACCTTATTCATTTATTGTCACAAATAATTATTCAAGACAAGATAAAGGACTAGGAAAGAGAATAGGACTATGGATTGGACATTATGTTGATGAAAATGACTTGTCTTTAAATTATCAATCATTTCAACTTCAATTTTCTTGATACATATATATCAGATTAAATACAATATTTATTTAACTAGACTCTTTCTCTTTCTCAAGTTCTATCTAGTAGAAGGTAGTGGTGGAACTTGAATTTCAACTACCACTTTAGGCAGTTTGGTATGATAAGGCACTTGTTTACCTTTTGAAACAACTTCTATTATCTTATCATGTTTCTACTTTTTAAGATTTTTTTCAAGACTCTTTTCAAAGGTTACCTTTTGAGATCTTTTCTTTATGGATCTTGGTTTAGAAAGTAAAGGTTGAGTAGTTGTAACAACCTTTATTTGTTCTTTCTAATTAAAAATAAGCACAAAATACAGATATTTTAGAATTGATATACTTACCTCTAAATCAACTTTTGGTTGAATTTTCTGCTTCCATAGATCCTATACATTTGTAAAAGAACTTTTTTGACCTTTCATAGGATAGTTGACTGGTATTGTAGGAGTTGGATGCTTGTCAAAAGTGAGAAAGTGTAAAGGAGAGTCAATAGATAGTAATGATGGAAAAGGAGTTATAAGATCTACAATGTTTTCTTCTTTTTTCTTGGAAAAAGAGAGGGCTGGAGAGATATAGGTATAAAAAGAATGAACATATTCATCAGTCTTGGTAGATACTGAGTTGATTTTCCATGTTTGGTACTCTGATTGCATTTTTTTTAAATCTTCCTGATATGAGATTTTAGGCATAAGTAAAGGATCTCTGGTTGAGAATAAAATTTCCAGCTTCTCTTGACACTTTTTGATATATTGTCTATAAAAGCAGCTTTGAGCTCTTCTTTCTCTATAAAGTCTATAGATAACATTGTGTCAAAAATAACCAGGAGGTAACAAAGGAGAGATGCCAGAAAAATATATTGAAAGATGGAGGTTAGAAACTTAAACGGCTCTTCCATGGTTTTGCATTCTATTATATGTTGTTACTCCAGTAATACTTCCATCTTGGTAGTGCACTATAAAGTAATTTTGGACTTCATTCATAAGTCCAAAATCTATAAGATCATAGATGAGTTTTGATTTCTTGATCTGGTCTGATCCTAAAGGCTCTAAATGTTAAGGAATATTCTAGTCTAAAGGAGTTCTATCATTACCAACTGATAGCCTGACAACAAAAACAAGTAGTAGATTTAACACCAGAGAATTGATACTACTTGGAATTCTAGAGCATAGAAGTGAATTGTCATGTTGTTTTTAGTAAGTTGTATTGAAAAGCTTTGTTTCAGTTTTTATTTCAACCCAATATTTGAATCAGTCTTCAAAATTGCCATTGAAATATAAATGGTCATCAGAAGAAGAAAATATATCTGTGATAATAAAAGGTGTTCTTGTTAGCTCCATATACTTTTCTCTAGTTCTGTTGTCACCAGTGCAATATCAGATGTTAAGTATTATAGGAACAAAGAATATAGACAAGACTGTTGAGCTGTCAATCTGTTTTTGCTTTGTTTTCTTAGCAATTTCTTTCCATAACCAACTCTATGAAAAAACACCAATAATCTTTATTAACAAGAAAAAAATTACTTACAAATAATGACTGAAAGCCAAATTCATTCTCTATGATTTGATGAGTACATAAATTGGACCATAGAGTATTATGTTCTTGAGAAAACCAAGCAGAGTCATGATCTTTCATAAAACAGTGCTGAAAGTGTTCAAAGACTTTAGATAGAGCAGAGTTGTCTTGAAGTGTGTCTACAACTTCCTTAAGAGATGTGTCAAGCCAACACAAATTTTGCTCCCATGGATAATATGGTTCTCCAAATGTGTTCTTCATAATTGAATACACTTTAGACTTCTTTTGTGGAGAGCTAGGGCCTTTAGGAATTAATTTTTGTGCAGAGTTAGGACCATGACCATTATTAATGAATTTCTTTCTTGGAGTCTGGGGTTTGAAAGATCTTGATTTACAACTAGGCTTAGTTGGAGTAGAAAGTAATATTAAAATATTTGATCTCTCTTGTTTTCATTGGTTTTCCTTGCCATAGTAAGTTGGAATATCTACTATAAGATATATTTCTCAGTCTTATTTTTATAAAAGAGAAAATAAAACCATACTTTGCTTGTCCTTGTAATTATCTTCAAAAGAAAGTGCCCAACTATAGAGAGATTTCAGTCCTTCAAAAAATCTCTTATTATGACCAGCTGCATAGTATAGCTAAAAATGGAGAGATTCTTGAGCATTAGTCATAGCTGGCAATACCTCCTATAGCTCAGAATCCATAAACATATAAGTGGGAAAAATCATTTGAGTATGAGGTTTTTAAAGCCAGTACTCTATCCAGTTGGCAGTATTAGGGAACTTGTCCAGGATCCATTGAACTATGCTTTGAAATTCATCCAATGACTTAATTTCTATGAGTTTTTGTGCCTTGATAATAAACTCATCCCTTCTAGAAACAAGAACTACACTACTGATCCTTGAATACCTTGTAATTGACCTTCTGAAATGCTCTTCACATCCTTGAATTAATTTTTCTCCTATATCTCTCAGCTCTTCTCTATTTCTAGGATCTCTATTTGATGAAAAGAGATCAGTAACTGCCTCAATAAAACCTTCTCTTTGAGCTTTGCTAAAGTCCATTACCTAGATTATAAACTATTAGATAATTGATTGAAAAAAACAAAAATAAGAATATACAATTGCAAACATAGTGTCTTTGAGAACAATTCCCTTTTGCAAAGCTTAAGCAGCAATAGTTTGAAAGATTGTAATAAAATGAACTCTGTAATATTCTGTCAAGCCACCATCTATAAAAGATATTAGAATAGGCATCCATCTCTTGAGGACTGGTGAGAAGACTGAGGTTATTATAAGAACCTAGCTTTTATCCTCCCAAAAACCATAAGCTGTGTCAGCAACCATTCCACATGCAATATCTTCTTTAAGTTCATTGTTGCTATAAAGAGCTTGGAATGCCATAAAGGAAGTTTGTATACAGATAATGTTCTCTAATCCAAGTTGTGACATTTTGATAAAGTAAGGGTGATCTTCAGCAAATTGTTTAATAGACATAAAAAAGGCTGTAGGATTATGAGAAGTAAACTTTTTTCTTGTCTCACTTCTCTGATAGATAATACAACCTCAATTGTGCAAGGCATGAGAAATATCCTTGACTAATTTCCTAGGTCCAGTCAAAGTTGGAATATCTAGTTGTAAACCAGAGAAATCAACATTAGAATGGTTGAGTACTATTTTATCAAACTGAGCCTCTTTATCAGAATTTAAATGAATGTTGACAGAAGGGGAAGCATAATCATAAAAACTATCTTGTACAAAGTATTTTCCACCTTTCCATGTATAAACCATTGCCCAAACTCTACAAGAAATATAAAGAAGAGATTCTCCACATTAACATCCTTGTTGAATCTGAGTTTCTCATTCAGATCTTGTGGTCCTAGGTCATATAAGAACTTTGCAGTCATAGCTTGAGCATTGGATGATCCCCAAATATTGTCATACAGATCTGAATCCTTCTTGCCAACAAGAAGCCTTTTTCCATCTATTCTTCTGGTTACAACCTTCCTTTACTTCATAAGCCCAATGAATAGGTAGCCACTTTTCTTTGATAAGTTCAGCCTCAGTAAAATTCTACTCAAAATGACCATTAGGAAAATAAGGGTATGATTTTACTGATATCATTAGTAGTGGATTAGTTGATGGGACTGGAGTAGAAGAGGGAAGTTCAGGAATATATTGTGCTACTGGTGTTAAGACTCTAGACCACAAGAGTAAATATATACTTCAACCTTGAGCCTATGTCAACACTTGATATTTCTTTGCCCCTCTACAAAGGGTCTGGTTAAGGTTTTTAGAAGAGTGGTTTTTAGAAGAGTTATATTGAAAAGATGAATATTGAGACTTCTAGTTATACTCCACAAGTTAGTCCAAAGACTGGAGAGAATATGGGGTTCCAAGAGAAGTAGTTTTTCAAATGAACTACAAAAAGAGAAAACTTACCATTCCCTTCTCTTTCTGGATTGTATTTATCCTAACTAGTGACATCACAAGAACTACTATTCTAAGTAGTAGTGAGTAACAGTGAGTAACTAGTTGAGTCAGAGTCTATAAGTGGGTTAGTCTAAGGTTTCTTCATTTATTCTAAAGTTCATAACTATTATAAGATTTGTCCATAATTACCCATGGTTTATCCAACATTTCTCCTTTAGTCCAATGTCTATAATTAGTCCAATCAAGTCTGAAGTCATTTCTTCCAACCTAAGCTTGATGTGCTAACACATTATCTATTGTATTATCCTTGTCTCCTTTATCTCTTATTGCCATCATCTCTTCTACCATCTACTCATTATTAGTCCAGGGCTGATAATAATTGTAATTCCAGTGTAATTCCATAATAGCTAGAATGTTTTGGACTAAAGGCATTAAAAGAAACTGGAGAGGAAAAGAAAAGTATGGGTTAGTTGATGTTATAAGTAGTAGATTGGTAGGTGAAACTAGAGTAGAAAACTTGGGGACATGGTAGACTGCTGGCATGAGAAGCTGAGAAGATTAAGTAGAAATGTTTTGAAATGAAGATAATGGAAAGAACTGTAAAGAAAAATAAGAGTATGTTTGAGTAGACAACATAGGTAGTGGTAAAACTGAAGTAGAATGGATAAATGTTGGACTGGCAAGACAATCTGGAAGAGCTGTAAAGGGATATCTAAAGCTGAAGGCAATAAGAGAGGCTAGGGAAATTGTTGTAGATTCAAAGGTTAGGAAGATTGTATTGTAGATTGAAGTGCTTGAATCAAAGCTTGAATATTAGCTGGTTCTATGGAAAAGTATAAGGGAAAAATCAGCTAGAAAAAAGTATAACATATGAAGAGATAATTTTGTTTCATTTTGTACCAGTATTGAAGAATTTTCTTGAGATGAACTCAAGAAGTATTGTACACAATGTTTAAGAAATTTCTAAAATGAGAAAACTCAGCAAATAGACCTTAGAATATTAGTTTTTATATATACAAAAACCATGATTTATAAGTAAAGTAGAACTGAAAACACAATATTTGGGTTGAAGTTCTAGAAATGATGTAGACCTGCAAAATTTTATGAATTCAGCATTGGTTTTTATATAGTTAGACCAGAATATAGCTAAAAATAAAACTTGAGAACTTTATTGAAGAGATAAATAGGTTCTAAGACTATCCAAGACCACCAGGGAGCCTAGAAACCAAAAATCTAGTAAAGTAGCCTAGTGGAAGTCAAGAAACTAGAAAGTGTAGTAAAGTTGCTGGTGTGACAGTGACATATCTCTAGTAAGATGACCAACTCACTTGTAGAAATAATTTTTATTTAGATAGGTTGTAAGGCTATCCAAGACCACTAGATGTCAGAGTAAATCCTATATAAATATTATTTATTGAATTATTATTCTACTATTATGTAATACAGTAGATTTTCATACTCAATAGTATACACTAACCTCAGCCTCAACTATTCAAACATTTAAAACAATTATACTTGAATTTCCTGGCAACCTCTGATATTTTGAAGCTTATATACTTAATTTAACCTATAGTTGTCTCTTGCCCTGCCTTGCCTTGCCTTGTCCAGTTAAAAATCTTATTGTCCAGTCCATGGCACCCCTTGTGACCTGTGCCCACTTCTATGCTCTCAGCCAAGAACCTGTTGGATTAAATAAACCAACTATCTACTCCATTGCTATTGCTGACCTTTTGTCCCCAGAGAACATTCCCATGGATTAGAATAATAACCCTGAAATCTTAAAACTCCAAATTCAATTAGCCCAGATCCAACTCCAAATAGCTACCCTTCAACAAAATAATTCTTGGACTTACTCTACTAAACCAGCTCTACCCTATACCCCAGAACCTGACCAGCACTTCCCTTTTTTTTAACAATGATTTTAAGGACAAAAAGAGCCCTAACATTCAGCCTTTTCTTGGAGAAGCCAGTAATTTCAACTGGTTCCTGGCCAAAATCAATGGTGTCTTTCTATTAGTACCTCACAAATTCACAAATGACATACAATGTGTTGTTTTTACTTGTTAATACCTTGAAGGAAATTCAACCTCCTGGACTGAACCTATACTTACTGGTGAAGACCTAGAATTATAGAACAATTGGGGAAAGTTTTTTATAGCCTTTTACAAGCAATTCCAGGATCCAAACATCCATGATCATCTAAGCAAACAACTCTATTCACTCAAACAAACAAAATTAGTTAGAGAATATGCTTCTCAATTTGAAAACCTTGCATGCAAAACTGGCCAGCTCTGCACTATATAAGGTAATATCTTCTACAGAAATCTCAGGAACAACATAAAAGACCTCTTAGTGAAAATACTCTGTTGGAAAAGTGATGATGAGAGTCTTAAGTGAGCTGTATTAGAGGCAGACAAATAGTGGTTGTTTCACTGTTCAGAAAACCCAATACACCCTACTCAAGCCCATCTAATGCCAAGCTCTGTTACTATCATCCCAACAACTCATCTTAACCCCACTATCAGTACCTCTCAAACTAATCCTGTTTTTCCTTCCCCTTGATATACCAGCCCTTTTCCTTAGGAAGAAAAGGATTGGCATTGTTCTCTTCAACTTTGCCTCTATTGTAGAGGTTCAGGGCACATTGCAGTCTCTTGCTCTGTAAAACTACCCTGACTCTAGTTAAACATAACTGCTGACCTTCTCTTGGACAACCAAGCCCTGCCCTCACTAATCGACTAGGCAGAATACAAGATACAACTACAAGGACCCATTGACTCTATACTACAAGTCCAAGAAAATCCCCTACACTTTGATTGGATATATTTCCAAAGAAGAACTTATTTAGAGAAAGAAACTAGTATGTCTGACTACATTCTTGACCTTTTTTCCACAACAATTGACAATGGCATCTTACCTCCTTCAAAATCTACATCCAAACTACCTCTCCAGTATGCTAAGTATGCCAATATATTTAACCCCAAAGCTACATAACAACTGCTACTCTACTGCAGCCACTTAGATTATGTTATTGATATATTGAAAAACCAGATATCTCCATACCATCCTGCTTATCACCATTCAGAAAAGGAGTTAGAGCTACTCAAAACTTATCTAAAAGACATGGAAGTATGATAGTTTATCTGCAAAAGTTTGTCCCCTGCTATCTCATCAATATTGTTTGTCCCCAAGAAAAATACCACTGAACTATAGCTCTGTATCGACTACTGTGCACTAAACAAAATCACAATAAAAATAGATACTTCATACCTTCCATTGACTCCTTACTGGACCAACTTTGTAGTACAAAATATTTCACTAAAATCAGTCTTTGAGAAGCCTTCCACTTACTATGGATCAAAAAGGGAGATAAATGGAAGACTGTCTTCCATACTCCCTTTGGACTATATGAATTCTTAGTTATGCCCTTTGGACTGTGTAATGTACCAGCCTTATTTTAGAGTTACATTGACAGAGCTATCAATGGCCTAGAAGATGAGTTAATTGTTTATTTAGATAATATACTCATTTTTAGAAGCTTATTAGAAGAACTCTATACATACATCCAGAAATGCTTACAATGTCTAAGAGAAAACAAGTTGTTTGCAAAACTCAAGAAATACTAGTTTAAAGTCACCAAAACAAGACTACTAGGGTTCATCGTAAACAACAAGGGCATTGCTATAGAATCTGAGAGAGTAGCCACTATCTAGGACTGGCCTGAACCAAAAACACTTACCCAAACTAAAGAATTCATTGGTTTTGTTAATTATTTTTCCATTTATTGAATTAAGGATATTGATATTATAATATCTTTTTTAAATGATACTATCAAAGAATTTTGCTAGATCGAATTCATATATATATTTTTGCTGTATTTAATTAAGTTAATTTACTGTATTTTACTATTATCTTTTTATTTTTGTCATAAATTTCTACAGAAGATTTATATTTAATCTGTCAGAAATCATGAAACCAATCACAGATCTAACATGGAAGAGTATACAAGCATTCAAGTGGAATGTCATAAGTTGTCTTGACTATAACCAAAGATATGTATTTATAGAATGACAGACAAGGGAATTGAACCAGTAGCCTCTTGGCTGGTTGTAGAATACCATCAATGTAAATAAGGGCAAATAGCATACTTGTATAAGTAGCTAGCACAATTGAGTGAAAACTCTATTGAGTTCTCTTTGTAACCCTCAAAGACTTAGCTGCTGAGTTAACTCAACTTGAGTCACACAATAGAAGAACTTGATACCACTTCTTAGACACTGTTCATCTTGAGCCTTGTTTAT
>Ga0154004_1000070_pt1 | contig 24002 bp, 10 predicted proteins | sample TSFL088MetaG_FD_104727 | JGI IMG/M metagenome (GOLD analysis project Ga0154004, IMG submission 104727) | Attine ant fungus gardens microbial communities from Florida, USA - TSFL088 MetaG | ecosystem: Host-associated > Fungi > Mycelium > Unclassified | place: USA: Florida, Lake Talquin State... | reverse complement strand
GTGATTAAGTTATCTTAGGCTAAGTTATTACATATCCTCTCTAAGTGTCATGACTTGACAAAACAACTAAGTTATTATTTTATTTTACTTTCTTTTTCTTTTCTTATTTGGACTTACTACATAGTAAAGGAGTATAGGAAAGTATTATATAACAATATCACATATCACAGTCATATATCAGGATGTTACAAGGTCATATTACATAATGACATCATATGATAAGTGTAGGAAAGTAGTGCATAGACTATGTAGTAGTTGTATAAGTAGTATATAGAATTAGATGAAGACTTTATCAAGTTCTCTTTGTCAACTTGGACTTGGAGTGTGATTAAGTTGTCTCAGGCTAAGTTGCTATACTAAGATGTCAACATTTATATACTATAACAAAAGCTCCTTTGGAAAATACAATTAGTTAATCCTCCTAGATCCTCTATACTCAGTTGTTCTCTTATCTGTACCTTTAATACCAAACTTTATATCACAGATGGCCACTTACTGATTTGTGAGTTGATGATTTGATAATCAAAAGGCTCAAAAAAGCAAAGTTTAGACAGTAGCAAAAAATGTTATTAAGTCTGAGATTTATCCTCAGATATACAGTTCTTAAATATATGATTGTGGTGGTCTGTATACCAGAACAGCCTACTACATGATCACTATCTATTGTTCTATATATAAGAGTGCTATTGTTCTTGAAATAAAGATAACCTAACCATCTTAGGGCAGTTCTTTGTTCTATTCAAGGATAGATAATAATCTATAGATAAAGATCAGTATTATATACAAATATTGAGGACCTTATATCTCTATAGGATCTTATCACCTTAGATTTTATTTATAGCTGAAAGAAGCACATTGAAGAGAGCTTCACGATGGTCATTGAAGCAAATAACTACATTAAGTAGTTCCTGAGATATTGGTGATTTAGTGTCTGGTAACTTGGTGATCACTGATTGATCTGCTGATAACTTGGTGTATACTGATTGCTTTGAGATATTTTTGGTACCATTTGAAAGGTCTTCTTAAGGGCTTTTGATAGCCATTTAGATCATTGAAATTGGTCAAGTATTCCCGGAGTTATGGTTTAAATAAAGTTTGTAATACTTTATAGATATAATGCAATCCAAGTGTATACCTAGCCAAGCTTTTCCAGCTCACTGTCCTCTCTGAAGTCTATCTGAGTTGAATCTACAATTTGGTTCTAAATTGAGTTTTGGTATATTTTATGTTTTGATCCTAATACTATACTGGTTCCAAAAGTTGTCACTTAAGATATATTATATTTAAACAATTCTAGAAATAGTAAAGATGGAGACATATGCCAAGATAATTTCTTGTTGCTATCCTATCTGTCATATACTGGAAAATTTAGTATAAATTAATATTTTTATTCATTTTCTTTATTATTATTATTTATCTCCTATAGAAGTATTATGTTTCAGACTAGGAGTATTATATTTTAGACTAGCTCTCTTCTACTTCAGTTATGGTATATATATAGAGTAGATATATAGTAGCAATCTAGTTTATAGATTAAAGTTCTAAAATCTTAAAATCCTAAATCTACTTTCCTCCATATTTTTGTAGTACTCTTTGCTATATAACTTCTTACTCCTAAATTTACCTCTTTCTCGGACAATATTCTACTACTCTAAAATAAGTAACTATATGTGTGATAGGAAATTGAGACATAGTATATGAGCTAAGGCTAAAGTCATTCTACTCTTGTATCATTGTTGTATCCTCTTTGGACCAGCAGTAAAACCACGGGACCAAAGAGCAACATCTCTTATTTCACTTAATAGTATATTCTACTCTTCAACTCTACTTATTATATCACTTCCCAGAACCTGGAGTATACACTCATAGTATATTTATAGTAATTCACAGTATATTTTAGCCTTTCCATACTGCTATTACCTTTCTACTTGATACTATTTGCTCCTAAAACTATATATTAAACAATACAAATTATAGAGTATCATAAACTTTATTTGAACTATAACTCTAGTAATACTCAATTAATTTTGACAATTTAAATAGCTATAAAAAGCTCTTAAGAAGACCTTTCAAACAGTACCAAAAATATCTCAAGGCAATCAGTATTCACCAAGTTATCAGTAGATCAGTTGGTGATTACTAAGTCACCAGATACTAAATCATGGATATCTTAGGAACTACTTAATGTAATTTTTTGCTTCAATAACCATCATGAAGCTCTTTTTAATGTACTTCTTTTGGCTATAAATAGATCTAGAGGTAATAAGATCCTATAGAGATATAAGGTCCTTAATGTTTGTACATAATACTGATCTTTATTTATAAATTATTATCTGTTCTTGAATAAAACAAAGAACTGTCCTAAGATAGTTAGGTTATCTCTATTTCAAGAACAATAGCACTCCTATATGTAGAACAATAGATAGTGATCATATAGTAGGCTATTCTGGTACATAGACCATCACAATTATGTATTTAAGGACTGTATATTTAAGAATAAATCTCAGACTTTACAATATTTTTTGCTACTTGTCTGACTTTACTTTTTTAAGTACTTTGATTATTAAATCAACCAATCACAAATTAGTAAGTAACTATTTATGATATAGAGACTTGATGAAATAAAATAATAAAGAAAATTATTACTACTTTTGATAATATTCCAATTTTTCTCTCATGCCAAGTTTTCTAATTTCAAAGATGATATATCCCTCTCTGAGAGCCTTTCCATCAAAGATGATATATACTTAAGATACCTTTCTTCCAGAACCTTCTCTCTTTTTCCTAATTTATCCATCTTATCTTCTCCTAGACTTAGTCAGCTGCCTATTACTCCATTAGGTATCTAATAAAATCCACTTGATATATAATATCCTCCCAAGTGGTGACCTATATATTTTATCTGAAAATAAAGTGGTACTAATAAAATTGTCATGACTTAACAAAATGGCTAAAGTTATTATTTTCTTTTTTCTTTTTTTTTCTGAACTTACTACATAAGAAGAAGTACAAGAAAGTATTACATAATATATTATGGGTAATATATCACAAAGTTAGATGATATTACATAATAAAGTCATATGATGATTATAGAAAAAGTAGCATACAGACCATATAATAAATGTATAAGTAGTATATAGAATTGAATAAAAACTCTATTAAGTCCTTCTTGTCAACTTAGACCAAGAGTGCAGTTAAGTTATCTCAAGCTAAGTCACTACAGAGATCAATGTTTATTTTTAAGTACTGTCTGTCACAAACTTCATTTAGACCATAACTCTGGAAATACTTGACTAATTTTGACAATCTAAATGGCCACCAAAAGCCCTTAAGAAAACCTTTCAAAAAGTACCAAAAATGTCTCAAAGCAATCAGTATTTACTGAGTTATCAGCAGATCAGTCAGTGATTACCAAGTCACCAGACACTAAATTGCCAATATCTTGGAAACTACTTAATATAATTGTTTGCTTTAATAACCATTGTGAAGTTCTATTCAATGTGCTTCTTTTGGCTATCAATAAAATTCAAGGCGATAAGATCCCATGGAGATACAAGGTCCTCAATGTTTGCACATGATACTGATCTTTATTTATAGATTATCATCTGTTCTTGAATAGAACAAAGAACTACCCTAAAATGGTTAGGTTATCTCTATTTCAAGAACAATAGCACTCCTATATGTAAAACAATAGATAGTGATTATGTAATAGGCTGTTCTGGTGTATAGACCACTACAATCATATATTTAAAGACTATATGTCTAAGGATAAACCTCAGACTTAACAACATCTTTTGCTACTGTCTAAACTTTGCTTTTTTGAGCCTTTTGATTATCAAATCATCAACTCACAAATCAATAAGTGGCCATTTGTAATACTGTCCCTGGTTCTAAGTCTATCTTTTCCAACCTTCTAATATAAACTAGAGACCCTACTGTTATATTGAACTGTAGTTATCTACAAGTGGTTCTAGATTGCAGTACTAGCCTGTTCTTACCTCTTGAGTCTTAGTAGTGAGCTTTGTCTATCTTAAGTGTTGTTTTAGACTGGTCATTAACCTTACTCTTGTCTAAAAATATATGTATAATATGTTCTAGAGCAAATTCTCTTTATAAATCCATTGGTATAAAGTGTATCAAATGTTATTTTTTATATAAAATTCACTTGTAATATAACAGTGGTTACTTGAACAACCTTCTTCAAGATAGTAGACTTAGAAAGCCTAACTAACCATTAACTTAGATCATATTATATCTATAAGATTTGGTGTTGGGGGTGCGGATGAAAGCTTGGTTAAGTATGGTAAGGCCTAGAAGTAGTTTACTAACTACTTTGATAGTAAGCTTGTTATAGTATATAAAGGTTGGCACCTTGGAAACACCATATAAGGTAAATCTAGATTGAGCTTATACTTTTTTCAAACAATTTTACTTGACTTTACTGTGCTAAGTTTCTATATTTATTTTTTAATATCTTTATTCTTGATTTATCCTTACAAACTCTTTAACATGCAATTGGGACCTAGTATCATATATTTAGCTTGTGCCAGGCTAATAGTTCCTTTTGCCCCCTTCAATGTGTATGGTTGTTTATTTTGGAGTAATGGAATATTATCTGAGAAAGAGATAAATTTAGGAGTAAGAAGTTATATAGCAAAGAATACTACAAGAATATGGAGAAAGTGGTTTTATAACTTTATGACTTTAATCTATGAACTAGGTTGCTTCCATATATTTATTCTATATATATACTATAACTGGAGTAGAAGAAAGCCAGTCTGAAATATAATACTTCTCCTAGTCTGAAATACAATACTTCTATAGGAGATAAATAATAATAAATGAAATGAATATAAATATTAATTTATACTGAATTTCTGGTATATGACATATGAACTGTAAGAGAACTACACTAAAGTCCACTTCTGACACACTAGTAGTAGTATACTAGAGCAACTCTATAACTAATTAAATTCTAACTACCTTATATTTAATTAGTTACCTTCTATATTCCTGTCCTTGACTATTGAGATATTCTATAGCTAGAGAAACTTGTATATATAGTGTAGATTGTCCTCCAGGAGTCTCATTCTATTCTCTGAGAAATTTTCTAAAGGTGAGTTATAATATACTCCAGACTTGTGTATATACTGAGAAATCTCCTAGAGTTACTCTGCTCTAGTTATCCTTACAACAGAATAGGATCTCCTAAATAGAGCCTTGAAAAGTCATAGCAGACAGTTACTTCTAGATTACCCTTCTCTATTAACACCAACCCTTTATTTTGCTTCTTAGATATCATTACCACCAAAAACTCCCTAAGGCCTAGTGGATGCCTTGGGGCATCTACAACACCATCTAATGGAGCTGACCAAATATCAGAACAACTCCAAAAACACTATTAACAATATACTCTCTGCTTTCATTGCCTAACTCCAGTAGCTAGCACAATTGGTAGTACACTCTGCTTTATCTCTGGTAACACAATATGTCTCTTTGGCATCTGTATCTTTTTCTCTTGTGTTTCCAACCTCTGCTCTAGTCCTTACAGTCTCTAGACAGTGGGCCTAACCCACTGTCCTCTCCTACTAGACTTTTCCAGAAAATAAACCCATAGTTGTGCATTTCTTAATTCTTGCTTCTTGTATATACAACTAGTGCCAGAACAATTTAGCTATGAAAAAGAAAAGGTCCTCTATATCACAAATGGTTACTTACTAATTTATAATTTGCTGATTTGGTAATCAAAAGACTCAAAAAAGCAAAGTTAAACAAGTAACAAAAAATGTTGTTAAGTCTAAGGTTTATTCTTAGATATGTAGTTCTTAAATATATAATTATAGTGGTTTATGTACTAGAATAAACTACTATATGATCACTATCTATTGTTCTACATATAGAAGTGCTATTGTTCTTGAAATAGAGATAACCTAACCATTTTGGGGTAGTTCTTTGTTCTATTCAAGAATAGATAATAATCTATAGGTAAAAATCAATATCATATGTAAACATTGAGAATCTTGTATCTTCATAGAATTTTATTGCCTCTAGGTCTATTTATGGCCAAAAGAAGTATATTGAAGAGAACTTTGTGATGGTTATTGAAGCAAACAATTACATCAAGTAGTTTCTGAGATATTAGTAATTTAGTATCTGATAATTTGGTAATTGCTAACTGATCTACTAATAACTCAGTGAATACTGATTATCTTGAGATATTTTTGGTACTATTTGAAAGGTCTTCTTAAGAGTTTTTTGTAGCTATTTAGATTGTCAAAATTAATTGAGTATTTCTGGAGTTATAGTCTAAATAAAGTTTATGATACTTTGAGTGTCGATCTTCTTCAAAACCAAATAAGTTACCAAATGGTCCAAGAATCTTTTCTACCAGAAAGCAAATACCAGAATTTTCTCTATCCAAATATTAGTATAAGATCATGAAGACTTAAGGCTCAACCAAGATAATTGTTTAAAAAGAACTTGATAAAGTTTTCTATTGAATTTCACTAAATACTTATACAAATATTGGTTAGTCTATGCACTTGTCTCCCACAATTATATAACCCTTACTAAGAACTATATATATCTTACATAATCCTTCCTATGCTATCTATATCCTTTTTATATTATATTCTTGAATGTTTTCTATTAAGTTGATGAATATATAAGAAATAATTTCTTTCTTGGAAGTTATCTCATAATATTTAACCTTCTATATACACTTCTTAGGTTTCATATATAGATTGTTTGCTTCTATTCTCCTTAGTACTTCTTTTACTATTTCATTATGCTTTCTCTTCTTCTTTGTTTCTACTAATATATTATTCATAAATACTGCTATATTTCCTGTATCTATTAAATCTCTCAGAATATTGTTTATTATTGCTTGAAAAGTTGCTGGTGAATTTGTAAGACCAAAAAATATTATAGTGAATTTATATATCCCAAGATATATTATGAATACAGTTTTTCATTCATTTTTCTCTTTTATCTATATATTGTTGTATTTTTAGTGCAAGTTCATCTTTGTAATTACCTTTTTTGTTCCCATAGTATCAATTAAGTCTAAAATTAAAGATAGAGGGTAATTATTCTTAACTATCTCTTTATTTAGATACCTATAATCTTGTACTATCCTTTTCTTTTTGTCTTTTTTCCTTACAAAGAACACTGGTAAAGTTTAAAGTAACTTTAAGGGTCTAATATACCTTTTTTTCAACTGTCCCTTCACAAATTCTCTTACTTCCTTCTTTTCCTCTCTAGACATCAAATATGTTCTTTCTTTTCTTGGTACAAAATCTTCTTTTAGGTTTATTATATAGTCCTAAGGTTTTCTTACTGGCATCCTTTCTAACTCTGCTTTCTCAAATACTTTAAGCCACTTGTAAAATCTCTGTAGCACTATTTTTCTTACTTTTTCTCTGTCTAATTTAACTTTATTATTGAACTTCTCTTCTATTGACATCTTTTACTCATCTCTATTTGTCTTTTTCACTATTCTGACTTTTTTTCCTATCTTTTTCCTTCTTTTTATATCTTCTTTTACTACTAGATTTCTCTTACAGATTGGTAGGCATCTCATCATTCTAATCTCTCCTATCTCCCAATTGATCTCTAGGTTATGTACCTATAACTATGGCATACCCAATATAATATCTGTCCTTCCTAGATCATATATATCTATTCTTATTTTTTCTATGTGATCCTTATAATATACATTTACTTTGACCTGGTATATTATGGCCCTTCTACTATTATTTATACTATTTACATTTCTCACTAATACTAGTTTCTTTAGCTTCTATAGCTTGAATCTATGCTTTATTGCTATCTTTTTGTTTATAAATATCTCTATCACACTACTATCCAAGAGTGCTTTGACTGTTATGTCTCCATATATATTTACCTTTTTTACTCCAATATTCAACCATACTTCTCTCAATAATTTCTTTTTTTCTGTCTAATATTCTGAACATAAGATCTTTCTTTTTTCTTGTTCCAATATTCTTTCTTCTATTGCATCTTTTTTTTTTACACTTTATATATTGTACCCTTATCATTTCTTCTCTCTTTGTTTCTTTTTCTCTCCAGTTCTATGTTTCCTAGTACAGGTCATACCATATGTTTTTCATTTGTCTTTTAAGAAGGAATTTTTGTTCTTAGTTTTCATAGGTTTGAACCCCTTTGCTTTTATATCCCCTATAGTTTATATATGTTATTACTATCTCTTCTATCAACTATCCTCTCTCTAGTAAAAGTATGCTTTCTAGAAGCATACTTCTTTTCCTATAATATTTCTGTGTCTTTTTCTATATAGGATACACTGGCTTTTTCTCTTACTGTATCTTTTGTAGTTTAGCCACATATGCTACTTCCTCTTTTCTTCTTCTTTCTTTTTCTACTACAATGTTTGGACACTTCCATTTGTAGTGCTCTACCCTCCAACATCTAAAATACTTCACTTTTTTCTTCTCTCTTTCTTGCTTTTGTACCTTGACCTCTTCTCTTACTCCACACCTCATCATCTGACTTACCAATACTTTAAACTTGTTTTTGGGAATCAGTTTCTCCTTTTCTTCTTTAATACTATTTCTGCAGTTATAGGTCAGGTGCCCAAACTTTCTACAACTGAAATATTCTCTTTTTTCTCTTTCTTCTAGTTTTTGTAGCAACTTAGTATGAGATAACTTAATCACCCTCCTAGTTCAGGTTGACAAGAAAAACTTAATAGAGTTCTTATCCAATTGCTGTATACTACTTATATACATTCTATATTTACTTTTATTTATAAAGTCCCATACCTCTTCTTTGAGTTATTCCTTTTTATGCATACGTTGATTTTCTAATTATATAAAAAGAAAAGAAAAGAAAAAGAAAAGAAATAATGACTTAGCCATTTGGCTGAGTCATGATATCACCCTCCTTTCAAGGTTCCTTATCCCAAGGATTTTACAATTTATAGTTAAGGTCAACTATGTTACCCATTTTATCTCTATCTTTTTCTGTCTATTCTCTAATTTCTAATTTCTTTCACTTAATTTCTTTTTCTTCTTCCTAAATTGTTTCTAAAGTTCTTCTTCTCTTTCCTTGTTTCTCTTTCCATTGTCTCTAATTCTCTTCTAATCTTCTCCAATATTCCTCATCATATCTCTTGTCTGACTATCCAAATAGTTTCTTTGCCATAAATTGTCCTGGCAGTTCTTCTCTTCTGAATATTCCTTTTTTTCTTTCTTGTCATCTTATATTTTCCATATCCCATCAGTATTTCTTTTTAAATTCTTCAACTGCTCCTTTTGTATTCTCCAAGTTTTCTATTTCTTCCCAAGTATCTAACTCTACTGTAAATCCCTTTCATCATACTAAATACTTATCCTTCTCTCTAATCTATTACTTGTTCAATATTCTCTTGACCTCCTATTCTTTTTCTCTCTCAATTGTAACTGAAGCTAGTTACTCCTTTCTCTATCTCTCTACTTGTCTTATATATCTATGTATTCTACTGATGTTTACTACTGGGTATATTTTGATTGTACTAGATAGTTCCAGTTTAACTGTATTTGCTAATATAATTTTCTTTACTTTATAAGGGCCTACAAACCTCTCTGTCAACTTTTCTGTCCTCCTACCAACTATTTAGTATTTCAGGTCTTTGGTACTGAACATCACTAAGTTCCTTACTTTATACTCATTGACTTTTCCTCTTTTCCTATCTGCATATTTTTTCATCTCCTTCTAAGCCTTCCCTAGTGCTGTCTTAGCTTTCTCCTAAATCTCCTTCATCTTTGTTACAAACTTTCCAGTTTCTTTATACTTTTCCTTTTTTCTTACTTTAAACTCCATCCTGGAATTTTGCCCATAGTTTACTTTGAAGAACAACGTCTTTGTACTTGAGTATACTTTGTTGTTGTATGCAAACTCTGCTGTTTCTAACTAGTCTAGTCATTGTTTTTGTTTATGGTCTATGAACATTTTTAAGTACTGTTCCAATTCCTAGTTTATCTTCTCTATCTGCCTATCTGTTTGAGGGTAGAATGCAGTTGACATTTTGCTCTTGATCTCTAATATCCTGTTTAACTTCTTTATCAATTCTACCATGAACTGAGGTCCTCTATCCAATATGATACTTTTGGGTAGACTATGTAGTTTCTACATATTGTCCCTGAACAGTCTTGCTAACTCTTCTGCTGATGTTCTTTCTGTAGTTGAAATAAAGTGTACTATTTTTGTCAATCAATCTACTACTACTAGAATAGAGTCGTAATCCTGGGCTAATGGCAGTTTTGTAATAAAATCTGCTGAAATATGTGTCTAAGGTTTGTTGGATATTAAGTTAGGCATTAATTTGCCAGCCAGTTGCTCTGTGCAGTTTTTGTTTCTTTGGCAGGAATCACACTCTTTTATATATCTCTTTACTTCTTTTGTTATTCCTGGCTACCAGAAGTTTCTAGTAACTAGTTCCACTATCTTTCATTGTCCTCCATGTCCTTCTACTAGTGTATCATAGTGTAGTCTAATTATTTCTACCCTCAATACATTGTCTTTAGGTACATATACTTTTTTCTCTTTATATATTATACCATTTACTTTCTTCTACTCTTCATCTCTTAATATTTTTACTTCCACCCACTTCATTTCCTTGACTGCTTTTATCACTTTATCATTTTTTATCTTTGACTGTTTTACTTTCTCTAGTAGATTGACTTCTTCTACAATAATCTCTACCTTTTTTGTTTTTCTTACTATTAACTATTTGGGTTTTACTAGCATCTTATTTTTGTTGTCTTTATTTACTTCTATCTCCTAATCTGGCCTCCTACTTAAGCTGTCTGTCTTCTCCATCTTGTTTCTTGGGATATGTTTCAGCATAAAGTCGAATCTTGACAAATACAAAGCCTATCTCACTTGTCTTCTATCTAACTTTTGTGCTTTTATAAAGTATTTGAGATTTTTATAATCTGTCTAGATTTTGAACTTAATGGTCATTCCTTCTAAGAAGTACCTCTAGGCTTCTAAGCACCTGACTATAGCTAATATTTCTTTATCATATATCTCATAGTTTCTCTCAGTGTCGCTTAGAGATTTTGAGATAAAAGCCACTAGTCTTCACAAATTGTCTGAGCACTTCATTGAGAGTACTTTTCTAGTTGTATAATTTGAAGCATTCACTTCTATCTTAAATTCCTTGTTCAAATCTGGGACTGCCAATACTAGTCTTGTTATAAAGATTCTTTTGAGCTCATCAAATGCTTGCTGCTGCTTACTTCTCTACTGCTACTTAACATTCTTTCTTGTCAGTACATTCATTGATCTTGCTACTTGAGCAAAGTCCTTAATAAACCTCCTGTAGTAATTTGCAAGGCCTAAGAACTTTCTAACATCTTTCACATTTTTTGGTTCTGGCTAACTCAGTACTCTATCTACTTTCTCCTTCTCTATCCCATTGGGTCCTATAACAACCCCAAGGAACCCAATCTTTCTCACCTTCTACATACACTTTTCTGGCTTTATATAAAGATTGTTCTCTTCCAGTCTCCTTAGTACTTCCTCTATAATTTCATTATATTCTTTCTCTGTTTTAGTTTCTACCAATATATCATCTACAAATATAGTGATCTTGCTCTTGTTTACCAGGTCTCTTAGGATCTCATTTATCATTGCTTAAAATATAGCCAGTGAGTTTGTCATCCCAAAAAACATTACAATTGGTTCAAACAATCCTATGTATATTGTAAACACTTCCTTTTACTCATTCTCTTTCTTTATTCTTATATTGTTAAAACCCCACCACAGGTTCATCTTTATAAATACTCTTTTATCCCCTATATTATCAATCAAGTCTGTTATTAATAGTAATAGGTAGTTGTTCTTTATGGTTTGTTTGTTTAGACTGTAGTAGTCTATAACCATTCTCTTACTTCCATCTTTTTTGTTTACAAAGAACACTAGTTATGTCTGAGATTTAGATAGTCTAATATATTCCTTCCTTAGTTGGTCTTCCATGAAATTCTGAACTCTTTTTCCTTTCATTTTTGGATAAAGGATAGATTCTTCCTTTTTTGGGTTTGAACATCTCTTTGAGATCTATAGCGTAATTCCAAATCTTTCTCATAGGGATCTTTTCCAACTCTACTTTTCTAAATACCTTCCTCTACTTTAAGAATTTTTGTGGTACTATCTCCTTAATTTTTCTGTAGTTCACTTTAATCTCCTTTTCTCTTCTCCAATTCTTTTTGTTATCTACTGTCCATTTTACAATCTTCTCTTTTTCTATTGTTGTTACTCTTTTTACTCTCTTCACTTTCTTCTCTTCTTTTAGCTTCATATTTCTTCTATACAGTGGTAGGCACCTCGTCATCTCTACTTTTCCCATTTCCCAGTTAATCTCTGGGTTGTGTGCTTGTAACCACAGTATCCCCAATATAACATTTGTTTTCTCTAGATTACACACATCCATTCTCATCCTTTCTACATAATCTTTGTAGTACACGTTTACTTCTACTTGGTGTATTATTGCTCCTGTACTGTTATTTGTGCTATTCATATTCCTCACCTGCACTGGTCTTTCCAATTTCTGTAATCAAAACCCATGTCTAGCTGCTATCTTTTTATCCATAAACATCCCTGTTGTACTACTATTTAAGAGTGCTTTTACTGTTATTCCTTCATGAGTGTCTACCTTTTCTATACCAATATTCAACTACACTTCTTTTAACATCTTAAATATCCTTCTCAACTCCCTTTGCTTGCCTTCCTCTTTTGCTAGTCTTTTCAGAGGTTCACTTTTTATACTATCTAGTTGCATTTTCCCTTGTACAGAGCATACTATATTACTCTTCTTTTTTCTTTGCCTTGGGTATTTACACTACTTAGCTTCCTCTAACCTTTTCCCTCTAAGGACTTCTTGCTTTCTATTGTCCTCCTAATATATTCCTTTCTTTTTACATCATCTACATTCTATATAGGTTGTTATGACTTCTTCTGTCATCCATCCTAACTCTAACAACTATACATTCTCTGGTATATTTTCTACTCTACAATATTCCTATATCTTTTCCCAGTTGAAACATGCTAGCTTCATTCTTCTTACTTCTTCCTGTTGCTATGCTTTTTCTCTTATAGAGTACACTGTCTCTTTTTGCCTTCTCCTTTTCTTCTCCACTTCAATGTTTGAATACTTCTATTTATAGTACCTTATTCTTCTATATCTAAAATACTGTACTTTCTCTACCTTTTTTTGTTTTCTTACTTTTACTTCCTTCCTTATACTATATCTTATCACCCTGCTTGCCAATACTTCAAATCTATTCTGGGAAGTCAATTTCCCCTTCTCCTTCTAATTTCTATTCCTGCAGTTATAGGCTAAGTGCCCAAACTTCTTACAACTCTAACATTCTCTCTCTCTTCTTTTTTCTAACTGTACTCTTAGTGAAGCAAGAGCTCACTTTTCTTTGAGTATGTTACTCAGGAGATTGTTATATTGATCTAGAAACATAGTGCTATGTCTCTAGAGGGGTCAGAATAAAGAGTGATCTCACTAATATTATATTTACTGGAGCATAAGATCTTTACCCAGCTAAATATCTATTGTCCTACTAACTATTGCCTTAATAATATGGTTATACTACCACCCCAAGGAGAGAATCTCTAACCTAAACATTTTCCTAAGAATACGGTATTATTCCTCTGTATGTATTGGTTACAATAGACTACTAGCATGAGGTTTATAAGGTAAAAACTACTATTCTATCTACCAATACTCAATTACAAGTTCTGGCCTTGATTACAATACCTGAGCTTAGTACTATGTTTTTACCTTCAGTCCCTAACTAACTGATAAGTCCCCTTAAGCCTAGGACCTAGCTATATTATAGTAGTCCTGAGTTGTGTTATCCAGATACTGAGAAAAATAAGAGAGTAAGAGGTGGCAGAGCTCTATAATGAGCAGTGCTGATGAAAAATATTGATTTCTAGTATAGCAACTTAGCCTGAAATAACTTAATTACTCTTCTAGTCTGGATTGACAAAAAGAACTCAATAGAGTTCTTATTCAATTGCTGTATACTACTTATACATATTCTATATTTACTTTTATTTATAAAGTCCTGTACCTCTCCTTTGAGTTATTCCTTCTTGTGTATCCATTGATTTCCTAATTAAATAAAAAGAAAAGAAATAATAACTTAGCCATTTGGCCAAGTCATAACAGTTCTGTCCTTAATTTAATGAGGGTCTGCCACTGGTTGAGCATACTACTCATTAAAGAGTTATATTGTTTAAGAGATATAGTATTATGTCTCTCAAGGTTAAATAAGGTTTTGATCTCACTAATTACTGCTATATCTGTTAGGGTACAAAATCTTTATTCAACCAAACATTTACTGCCATACTGACTACTGCCCCAATTAAATAGTAAATGATCACCTTAAGGAGAGGATTTCTACTTTAACAGCACTTTTCTAAGGGATCAATGCTATTTCTCTATGTATATGGATGACAATGTACCCCCAGTACAAGATTTCTACTAATCAAAAAGAGTATAGATAATCTACTGAACAATATTACCCAATTACTAGGTTAGATCTTAAATACAATATCTAGGTTTGGTACCAAGTCTATATTGGTAGTTCTTAACTGATTACCAAGTCTTTTTTATAACTAGAGTCCACTATCTAAAAAGACCAGTAATTGAGCTAATCACCAATTGAGAATGATAAAAAAGTAAAGTTTTAGGCAAGGTTTGAAATAAACAGTGCTTAGAGTATAGAATTAAGTTCTTCTGTCAGTAACTGACTCAAGAACCTTAAGCTAGGGTTTAACTCAAGGTAGTGCTTTAGGATTAAAAGAGAACTCAATAGAGTTCTCACTTAATTGCAGTATACTATTTGTTCTTGTTTATACTATAAGCTACTCATCAGCTACCAGTTTAACTCCAGTTCATGTATATTCTATTTATAGCTTCTTTGTTATCATTGAGGCAACTTATGATACAAGAAGAACTCCATTGAGTTTTCATTCAATTTCTTTATACTACTTATATACTATAAAAACTTAGACTGAGATATCTTAGAACTACTCCTAGTTTAAGTTAACAAGAAAAACTCAATAGAGTTCCTATTTGATTGCTATATACTACTTATACACATTCTATATTTACTTTTATTTATTAAAGTCCCATGTATCTCTTTTGAGTCATTTCCTTTTACATATTAAAAGAGTACAAAAAAAAATTGCTTACTGGGACAAACAATAAGGTACAATACTGTAAGAATAACTGGAGTGAAATAGGCTCCAGAAGAATCCTTAGATAATATTATACTCCTAAATATATTACAACTCATTTCTAGAAAAATCCTTAAAGATTAAGATAAAACTCCTGGAGTGTACTTCTACAATATATATACTTCTACCACCAAAATGTCCCTAATCCTATAGTCCTACTGGTCAGGGTTAAAAGTCTCTGTCCAGAAATGAGACTTGTCAGGAATAGAGAATCAGAGTAGTAATTAACTAATATAATAACTCTGAGATAGTATATATTATAGAAAAGGAGTACTAGCTAGTATGGAACAAGAATATACTTATACTCCAAGATATTTATCAAGGAATAGAAGTTCAGAGATGACAAAGGGAGATGATCTTGGTTTCAACATATATATTGCACTCCAATTTTCTATTACAGATAATTGTTGATTTTGAAGATGAAAAGATGTTGTCAGGTATTGAACAGAAGTCCAAAGTTCAAGTTTAAGAAATCTATATATATACTCTAGCTAAAACTCCAAATTAAGTAGAAGATGAGTTATAATAATAAGGAAAAGTAAATAAATAATACTAATTATAACCAAAAATCTAGTATATAACAAAACTAAGGAAGGAATTATCTAAGCAAGTATCATAAGAGAGTATTATGTGATATTATAATCAATGATTAATGTGCATTTTGTCTTTAATATTATCCTTTCTTTTCTATATCATGTTCTTACAGCTATTGTTTCTTTTTACTAAGTTCTCATGTATCTAATACTTGGAGCTTGGGAGCATCTAGATATATGTAGTAGAACTTGCTAACTGTTTCTTTTGCATGAAGAAAATAGTATGCTGGTCTTCAGGTATTTTTCTCATAGAGTAATTCTATCCAGTGAATGCAATAGTAGTAAGTGTCATTTTGTCTTTTTGCATCAACAATTGTATTGACTTTCTATTCTAGATTGTTGTCAATAATATCTAGGTCCAGTAATGTTAGTATAGATTGGCCTAGGAATAAAGGGGTATATAGTTTAAGTTAATCAACATTGAATATGGGTCAGATTCAAAGATGTACTGGTAAGTTTAGCTTGTAAGCATTGTGATTTACTACTCTGCTAACTATAAAAGATCCCCATTTTTTTTGGCTCAATTTTTTGCTTGGTTGATGTATATAAATATTCTTTGTATATAACTAGATTTGATTGTCTATATTGAATTTAATTGCCTTCTAGTATTTATTGTAGAACTTGGCATTGGTAGTCTATGTATGTTCAAGTGTTATGACACAGCCAAAATAACTGGGTCATTATTTATATTTCTTTTCTTTTCTTTTTTTTATTTAATTAAATAATTGGTAGATGTATAAGAGAAAATGACTTAAAAGAGATGCATAGGACTTTATAAATAAAAATAAATACAAAATATATATAAGTAGTATATAGCAATCAAATAAGAACTCTATTGAGTTCTCTTTATCAACTCAGATTAGAAATAGTTCTAAGACATTACAGTTTAAGTTCTTATATCAAGTGTATTCTATAATGTTGTGAATAAGATTTGCATTTTCTCTGTATGTATTATTGCTGATAGCTCATCTAGTGGTAATTCTTTCAACTCTTTTAATACTACAGCTTAGAGATAGTATCCTTGGTTTACAAAAAAAGATATAACTCCAGTGGTCATATATCTTGAGTTATTGTATACAAATTCTACTGAAGCCAAGTACTGGTCCTAGTCATTCTACTCTCAGTTATAGTATACTCTTAGGTAGAACTCTAGGATTATGTTTATCCTTTCAGTTTGTCTATCAGTCTAGACATACTATACTGTAGTAGGTACTTGTTTTATCTTTAAACAGTTGCACAAGTACTTCCAAAACTTATTTATCCAGTATTTGTCCTTGTTTGATACTATTGTTAAAGGTAGTCCATAGTGTCTTATAACCGTGTCCATCAGTAGATTGGTAGTCTGTTTAGTATTTAAGCTTTTCTTGTAAGGTACAAAGTAGCTTATTTTTGTAAAGTAATTAATTACTACTAATATACAGTCATAGCTTATTTTTGATGTTTTTGGGAGGTTGGTAATCATGTCCATATCAATCCTTTGCCATGGACTGCCTGGAGAGAAAAGTAGAAGTAGGTATCTATGTATAGTATGTATTATTGGTTTGTTTATAGCATAGGATTGAGTTTCTACAAAGTGACTCTATTGTTTGGTCTTTGCCAAAGTAGCTAGCTAGGGGTATATCATAGTATAAGTAAATTACTTCTATGTACAATGCTTTAAGAATATATATTTTGTCTTTGTGGTATAGCATATGTTTCTTTTCTTTTCAATTGCTAAGTTTCTGTATTGGTTGTATTCTTTCCAGATATAGGTCTATAGCATATGCTTCTTGGAATCTCTGACTAAGATCTTCTGAACATATAGTGGTATTTAGTCTTAATTCAACTTTGCGCTCCTGTATTTTTGTGGTCTTTGAGTATACAATATAAAATTTCAAATTGAACTAAACTAGTTGTGTTGGGTTTTTGGAATCAATTTGGTAGTTAGAGTGTTTTAAAGGGGCATCAACAGGGTTTTGTTTTCCTGGTTGATATTGGATTTTGAAGTCAAAATGTTGTAGCTGAACAGACTATGAAGTAGAGTAAACTCTAGAAAAATCCTTAGTAATATTGGACTTCTAAGTTATGTTATAACTTACCTCTAGGAAAATCCTTAGAGTTTAGAATAAGGCTTCTAGGGATGTACTCTACACTATATATATTACTACAGTTTGTCCATCTCTGATCCTATAGTTCTATTAGTCAGAGTCAGGAGTTGCCAAATCAAGCTAAAAACAATTAAATATTACTATGTAATATTTAATTAGATATAGGGTCACTTCAGGAGGTTGGTCTAGTATTCTAGGGGTAGTATTGGTAGGATTCCCTTACAATGACTAGAAACTCAAATAGGCCAAAGAGAGTTTGAAAGGCTATTTTCTATTCATTCTCTTTGCAAATCTGTAGTAAATAGAAGGCTTTACATAGATTAATCTTTGTAAAGAATTGGGTACCTTACAAGCAGTCTGGAAGTAAGTCTATAGAGGGGACAGGATATTTGTTTTTTAGAGTAATCTTGTTAAGGGTGTGATAGTTTATACAAAAATGAAGGTTTATAGTATCTTTCTTTGTGATAAATAGGGTTGGTAATACAGCAGAGGATTTACTTTGTTGGATAAACTATTGAGCTGTTATATCTTGAATGAACTTCTTCAATATCTATAGCTCTTTTTCCAAGTATTGATATATAGGTCTATAAGAGAGGGGTTTTGCCTTCTATTAGCTCTATAACATGGTCTAAGGGATCTTGGCATGGAGGTAAGGTTTGAGTAACATTTGGATCAAATACATCAGAGTACTCATTGTACTGCTCTGGAACTTATAGATTAGATTTAGAGGCCCTATATCTAGTATTGAGTTTTGTGGCTTTCAAGAACAATAGTAGATTATTCTTTTTGTTTTTTCAACAAGTGCATCTGTACTATTAGCAGTACAGCTAACTCAGATATATACTTTCTTTGACCTCAGGGATTTTGACTAAGGTATTTCTTCTTGTTCCTGGCTAGTTTAAACAAGGTTTCTTTTCTTGAAGTCTCAGGTTCATTTTAGATTTCTTTTTAAAACAGATCTGGTAATTTGACCAATCAATACTAGGGTTTACTCATCTAAACTACAGCATTCCTAGAACAATACTATAGTTTCCTATAGAAGCTTTTATAAAGTATCCTTTCTGTATGATGTTTTAGATGAAGAACTAGAGATAATATAGAAGGCAGAGTATACTGGTTATGGATTGGCTATCTAGACCTTGTATAGGTCCTTTTATTTGTGAAATTGGTTTTAATTCAAGTTTTTTTGCAAAATTTTCTAATATAAAGTTGGTAGTTATACTACAATCAAGAAAACAATAGGTAATCTAATGTATTGTTTTTTTCTTTATAGTTAGGAGAGATGCAGTAACTATATTAATAGAGTTGAAAGAATTATCATGATTACTGTAAGTCTAATTTGGTCAAGGGCTTGGTATAGAGGCTATCTGCTGCGTCAAGCTTAGTCTTTTCCCTTAACTGATTTAATACTTGTACTCAGATTTGATTTTCTAGCAGAGAGAATTTCAATAGTGTTTAGTTGGGATCAAGAAATCTTTACCAGACAGTTTATAACAATATAACCTAATCCACTATAGTATAGACATAGATACAATGCTCAATACTGATTTTTTTCTTTAAGAACTAGAAGTTCTGTACAATGGAGGAAAGATACAATTGAAAGGTATATTGGGGTAGTAGAGGTAGTAGTAGAGGGGCAAGGAGTAAATAGAGCTAGAAAACAAGGGATAGGGGCACAATAGGAGTTTTTTAAGTAGCAAAAAGCCTATTGTTTGTCTATTTCTAATGTAGTATGTTTGAGTTAGCCATAGTTGCTTTTTTTGTATGGAATTTCCACTAAAAAATCTTTGATATTCTCCTTTAGACTTCTATAAAAAAATATTTTCCTATATTATACAAGATTGGTCTACTTTTTGTACTAATCTCTTGAAATTTAATGCATATTCTTGAACAGATTTGGTTTGTTTCAAGGAGTAAAGTTACTTGGTTAAATGGTTCTGGATATTTAGATCTTGGAATTGTTTCCTAAATACTACAAAAAATTTCTGCCAGTTCTCTTGGAGTTCTAAGTTCTTCTTTGTCAGTATTGGTTCAGTTCACAATGCTACATTTCCTTCCAAGTGTTAACAGATGAACACTATACAACGTATGTTATCAGCAAACTTTTGGGAGACTAATAGAAATATTCCATTTATTTTTGTGAAGAATCAGTCAAAATCATGGGATTCTCTATAGAATAGTTGAATATGAGGGCTCTTTTTATCTTTGATATTGATATTAAAAGAGATAATTGAATAATGGTTACTAGCGGCCATTTCTGAAAGAGGATATTTATTATTGGAGAGATCAGAATCAAGTATGTGAATCTCTGGAATGTTTTTCTTCTTGAGTGTAAAAAGCTAGAGTTAGATCTGGGAAAGCTAAGTCTGAAACCTGACTATCTCTGTACTGGTATCTTCTTCTTAAGGCTCAGAAAGGGATATTAGAGGATTGTTAATAATATCAGGTTTATCATTCAGGAAACTAGACTGGAAATGAGTTAATAGACAGACTATATTGAATCAAGACTTGGGAAAAATAAAGCAAGGCAAGGCAAGGCAAGACTAGAATTAACAACTACAGTTAAGTAGTATAAGTCTCAAAATGTCTAGAAATAAGACTGAACTTAAGAGTAGTTTGTCAATATTGTAAATTTGAGACTAAGAAAGAAATTATCTAAGCAAGTATTATAAGAGAGTATTACATAATATTATAATCAATGATTAATATATGTTTTGTCTCTGACAGTCTCTGAGTCAAGCTAAAAGGAATTAAATATTACTATATAATATTTAATTAAGTACAGGATCACTCTAGGACATGAGTCTGGTATTTCAGGAGCAGTATTGGTAGAGTCCCCTTATAGATACTAGCTTCCAATCATGTACTAAAGGTTCAAGGGGATGAAATAGAAATGGGAAATTAAAAAAGGATATTAACACTAAGTTATGAAGAATCAAGATTTATCTTAGATGAATATTTAGAAAGAACTTAATAAAGTTCTCTATTAGATTGCTTTAGTTACTTATACAAATGTTTGTTGGTCTATACATCTGTCTCCCACAGTTATATAACTCTTACTAGTAACTATATATATCTTATATAATCCTTCCCATGCTATTTATATTTTTTCTACATTGTATTCTTGGATGTTTTTTATCAAGCTAATGAATATACAAGAAATATTTTTCTTCTTGGAAATTGTCTCATAACAAAGAGTATCAGAAATTATATGCAGCTTTATATAAGTTTTATTGTTATTTGGTATTAAACAAGTATGAGGTCATTCTAGATCTGTGTTACATATTCTTTCTAAGATGTCAACCTTTACACATTATGACAAAAGCTCCTCTGGAAAATACAGTTAGTTAATCTTTCTAGATCCTCCATACTCAGTTGCTCCCTTGTCTGTACCCCCAATGCCAAACCTTACAGGTGTGATGCAATCCAAGTGTATACCTAGCTAAGCTTTCTCAGCTCATTGTCCTTTTTGAAGCCTATCTAAGTTGAGTCTACAACTTGGTTCTAGATTGAGTCTTGGTATATTCTGTGTTCTGTTACTAACACTATACTAATTCCAAAAGTTGTTACTTAAGATATATTGTGTTAAACAATTCTAGAGGTAGTGGAGATAGAGACATATACCAAAATGATTTCTTGTTGCTATTTCATCTACTCCTAGAACTATATATTAAATATTACAAATTATAGAAACTCAATGAAATAAAATAATAAAGGAAATTATTACTACTTTTGGTACCATCTCAATTTCTCTCTTGTACTAAGTTTTTCAACTCCTAAGATGATATATCCTTCTTTTAAAGCTTTTCTATTGCTACAAACTTTATTCAGACTATAACTCTGGAAATACTTAACTGATTTCAATAATCTAAATGGCCACCAAAAGCCATTCAGAAGACCTTTCAAACAGTACCAAGAATATCTCAAGACAATCAGTATTCACTGAGTTATTAGCAGATCAATCTGTGACCACCAAGTTACCAAATACTAAATTGCTAATATCTCAGGAACTACTTGATATAATCATTTGCTTCAATGACCATTGTGAAGCTCTCTTCAATGCACTTCTTTTGGCTATAAATAGACTCAGAGACAATAAGATCCCATAGAGATACAAGGTCCTCAATGTTTGTATATAGCTATTAGCATAGAGTCATGAAGACTTAGAGCTCAACCAGAGTGGTTGTTTAGAAAGAACTTGATAAAGTTCCTTGTTGGATTCCACTAGATACTTATACAAATATTAGATAGTCTATATACCTATCTTCTACAATCATATAACTTTTACTAAGAACTATTTATATCTTATATAATTCTTTCTACACTATTTATATCTTTCCTGTATTGTATTCTTGGATGTTTTCTATCAAGTTGATGAATATGTGAGAAATAGTTTTCTTCTTGGGGGTTATTTTATAACAATAATACTAATTTTTATTCATAGATTATTATCTGTCCTTGAATAAAACAAAGAACTACCCTAAGATGGTTAGGTTATTTCTATTTCAAGAACAATAGATAGTGATTATATAGTAGGCTGTCCTAGTATATAAACCACTACAATTATATATTTAAGAACTATATATCTGAGAATAAATCTCAAGCTTAACAATATCTTTTACTACTTGTCTAACTTCACTTTTTTGAGCACTTTGATTATCAAATAAACCTATTATAAATCAGTAAGTGGCCATTTGTGATATTTATCAAAGATGATATATACTTGAGACACATTTCTTCTAGAATCTTCTTTTTCCTTTTTAGTTTATTTATTCTATCTTTCTCTAGACTTAGTTAGTATTCCAACTATTCATTAGATATCTAGTAACTTCTATTTGAAATACTATGCCCTTCCAAGTAGCGGCCAATATATCTTATCTAAAAATAGAGTAGTACTAATGAGATCAATGCTTATTTGTAAGTGCCATCCTTAGTTCTAAGTTTGTTCTTTTTAACCTTCCAATATAGACTAGAGACTCTATAGTTATATTAAACTATGATCATCTACAAGTGGTTCTAGATTGCCATTCTATCTGAAATATTCTTTTAATCTAGTGCCAGCTTACTATTCTTGTTTCCTAAGTTCTAGTAGTAAGCTTTGTCTATCTTAAGTATCATTTTAGACTAGTTATCAATTCTACTCTTGCTTAAGAATATATGTATAATGGGTTCTAGAGCAAATTCTTCTTATAAATCCATTGTTATAAAGTATATTAAATATTACTTTTTATGCAAGATTTATTTGCAGCATAATACTATAACCAGGGGACTTATATATATAGTATAAATTACCCTCTAGGAGTCTCATTCTATTTTTTGAGAAATCTCCTAGAGGTAAGTTGTAATATACTCTGGACTCTATTTATATAGTAAGAAATCTTCTAGAGTCACTTTACTCTAGTTGTTCTTATATTGCTCTTATATCTACATTATGATTCTATAGGTATTATGATAAATCCTCTAGAAGACATAGAAGAGTATAATAAATAAAGAAGTAACTTTTCTCTGGATGATTATTATGAAGTTGGTTATCTTAAAGGAGATAAGTATGAGTGGATGTTTAATTCATTGAACAAATAGAAAGAAGCTCAGAAAAAAAGATAGAAAGATTAGACTGTTACTCTTAATGACTATGATTGACTGATATCAATAGGAACTACTAAATAGAATTTTTAAAAAAATCAAGATCAAGAGAAACAGACATTACTTAAATCTAAAAAAGAATTAACTTGAAAAGGAAGTATGAGAAAAGAATACTCAAACAGACTCATAGACAATTAAACTCCTAAAACAAATATTAGTAGTAACTTGAACATTAATAATCACAGACAGTATTATTTACTACTTTATTAGGATAGATTAGTAGAACTGTTTATAAATATATTTGGAAAGAATGAAGAACTTCAAGTTCTTTCTTCTTTTCTAAATCTCTGTGTTATCACTAAGTCTTGACGACTCAAGGACCACTCGATGTGAGTGTTTAGGAAGAACTCAATGGAGTTCTTCATTGGATTGGACTACCTACTTTTACAAGTGGCTGTAC
>Ga0154004_1000069_pt1 | contig 24014 bp, 24 predicted proteins | sample TSFL088MetaG_FD_104727 | JGI IMG/M metagenome (GOLD analysis project Ga0154004, IMG submission 104727) | Attine ant fungus gardens microbial communities from Florida, USA - TSFL088 MetaG | ecosystem: Host-associated > Fungi > Mycelium > Unclassified | place: USA: Florida, Lake Talquin State... | reverse complement strand
TCTCTGATCTTCTTCCTTTCATTTGCCACTTCAAATTCTTTGTGCTTAGCAGTACTAAGTCTCCTACTCTGTATTCTTCCTCTTCTCTTCTCTTTCTGTTTGCAAACTTCTTCATCTCCTCCTATGCTTTTCCTAACGCTGCTTTTGCTTCCTTCTGGATTTTTCTCATTCTCTCTACAAATTTTTCCATCACTTTGTACTTTCCCTTCCTTCTTCCTTTGAATCCCATCTTTGGATCTTGACTGTAATTTGCTTTGAACAGCAATGTTTTTGTTGCTGTGTGGACCTTGTTATTGTATGCAAACTCCGCTGTTTCCAACCAATCTAGCCACTGCTGTTACCTGTAATCAATGAAGACTCTTAGGTACTGTTCTAGCTTCTGGTTTATTCTCTCTGTTTGCCTATCCGTTTGGGGGTAATAGGCCATCAAGAGCTTTGTCTGGATCTCCAGTAAGTTATTCAGCTCCTTTATCATTCCCACCACAAACTGCACTCCCCTGTCTGATATGATGCTTTCTGGAAGCCCATGCAACTTCCATATGTGGTCCCGAAACAGCTTTGCAAGTCCCTCTGCTGATGTTTTCTCCGTTGTTGCTATAAAATGTGCCATTTTACTAAAATGATTGTATACTACTAGGATTGTGTCATATCCCTGGGCTAGGGACAGTTTGGTGATAAAATCTGCCAATATATGACTCCATGGTTTTTCCAGGATTGCATTGGACATTAGCTTTTCTGCTGGTGCCTCGCTTTGGTTCTTGTACCTTTGATAAGCATTATATCTGTCCATATATCTTCCTACCTCTTTCGTTATTCCTGGCCACCAGTAATTCCTGCCAATCAACTCTGTCATTTTCCATCTCCCTCCATGCCCTCCTACTGGGGTGTCATGGTGTAATTGTATTATTTCCCTTCTGAGATCCTCTTCTGGCATATATATTCTTCCTTTCTTCATTACTATTCTATCTTCTACTTCCCATTCTTCATCTCTCAGTGTCTTGATTCCTGCCTTTTTCAGCTCCTCTACTGCTTTTACGACTTTCTCATCCCCTTCCTGTGCCTTCCTGATTCTTTCTTTTAGGTTTTCCTCCTCTATTATTGTTTCTGCTTTCCTAATCCACTTTAGCTTCACTAGTTTCTGATTCTCGTTATCTCTTTCTACTCCATCCTGCCAGTCTGGCCTTCTGCTTAATCTATCCATCTTCCCTATGCTCTTTCCTGGAACATGCTTCAACGTGAAACTAAACTGTGATAGGTATAGGGCCCATCTTGTTTGTCTTTGGTTTAATTTTTAACTCGCCATAAAATACTAGAGGTTTTTGTGATCTGTCCAGATTTTGAATTCGAGTTTTGCTCCTTCCAAATAATGCCTCCACGCTTCTAGGCATCTTATTACTGCCAACATCTCTTTATCCTAAATTTTATAATTCCACTCAGTAGCGTTTAGCGATTTAGAGATGAAAGCTACTGGCCTCCATTTGCCATCTTTGCACTTTGTCAATAACACCCCCCCTGTCATATAGTCTGAGGCATCTGCTTCCACTCTCATCTCCCTATCAATGTCTGGGATGGCCAGAACAGGTTCTGTGGTGAACACCACCTTGAGTTCCTCAAACACTTCCTCCTGTTCCTTTTTCCACTTCTACTTTTGCTCCTTCCTGACTAGCATATGTAGCAGTGCTGCTATCCTAGCAAAGTTCTTTATGAACCTCCTGTAGTAATTGGTGAGGCCTAGGAACTTTTGCACTTCCTTGACGTTCCTAGGTGCTGGCCAGTTCAGGACTCTCTCTACCTTTTCCTTCTGCATTTCTACTTCTTTTGGGCCAATTACTACTCCCAGGAATTCTACTTCCCTTACTTTCCATTTGCATTTCTCCGGCTTTACGAACAGATCGTTTTCTTCCAGTCTCCTCAGTATTTTCTCTACCAACTCATCATGTCCTTCCTCCATATCCATGGCTACTAAAATGTCATCAATGAAAGTTGCTGTATCCCCTTGGTTTATGAGGTCTCTGAACAGGTTATTCATAATTACTTGGAAGGTAGCCAGGGAGTTTATTAACCTGAAATACATGACGGTGGGTTTGTATGCTCTAATATATGTTATGAATGCTACCTTCCATTCATCTCCCTTCTTGATCCTGACATTATTGTATCCCCATCTCAAGTCTAATTTTGTAAACACCTTTCTCTTTCCTACTCCATCCAATATATCTGTAATGAGGGGTAGAGGGTATCCATTCTTTATCGTCCACTGGTTTAAGTGTCGATAATTCTGTACCATCCTCCGTGTACCATCTATCACAAATGGCCACTTACTGATTTGTTATTGCTTGATTTGATAATCAAAGTATTCAAAAAAGCAAAGTTAGACAAGTAGCAAAAGATGTTGTTAAGTCTGAGGTTTATCCTCAGACATACAGTCCTTAAATACATGATTGTGGTGGTCTGTACACCAGAACAGCCTACCATATGATCACTACCTATTGTTCTATATATAGGAGTACTATTGTTCTTGAAATAGAGATAACCTAACCATCTTAGGGTAGTCCTTTGTTCTATTCAAGAATAGATAATAATCTATGGATAAAGATCAGTATTATGTGCAAACATTGAGGACCTTGTATCTCCATGGGATCTTATTGCCTCAGGATCTATTTATAGCCTGAAGAAGCACATTGAAGAGAGTTTCATGATGGTCATTGAAGCAAACAATTATGTTAAGTGGTTCCCAAGATATTGGCGATTTAGTGTCTGGTGACTTGGTGATCACTGACTGATCTGCTGATAACTCAGTGAATACTGATTGCTTTGAGACATTTTTGGTACCATTTGAAAGGTCTTCTTAAGGGCTTTTGGTGGCCATTTAGATCATCAAAATCGGTTAAGTATTCCTGGAGTTATGGTCTGAATGGAGTTTGTGATACACAGTCATGTATTTTGGGTTAACAAACTCCCCTGCTACCTTCCAAACAATAATGAATGACCTGTTCCACAATCTCATAAATCAAGGAGATACAGCAACATTCATTGATGACATCTTAGTAGCCATGGATACAGAGAAGGGGCATGATGAGCTAGTAGAGGAGGTATTAAAAAGACTAGAGAAGAACGACCTGTTTGTAAAGCCAGAAAAGTACAAGTGGAAAGTGAGAGAAGTAGAGTTCTTGGGAGTAGTGATCAGACCAAAGGGAGTAGAGATGCAGAAAGAGAAGATAGAGGGAGTCCTGAACTAGCCGGCACCCTGAAATGTCAAAGAAGTATAGAAGTTTTTAGACCTCACCAATTATTATAGAAGATTTATAAAAGACTTCACCAGGTTAGCAGTACTACTGTATATACTGACCAGGAAGGAGCAGAAATGGAAATGGGAAAGAGAACAGGAGGAGGTATTTGAAAGACTTAAGATAGTATTCATCACAGAGCCTGTCTTAGCTATTCCAGATATCGATAGGGAGATGAGAGTGGAGGCAGATGCTTCAGACTATGCAACAGAGGGAGTGTTGTTAACAAAGTATGAGGATGGGAAGTAGAGGCCAGTGGCCTTCATCTCCAAATTGTTAAATGCTATAGAGCGAAATTACGAAATTCACAATAAAGAGATGCTGGCAGTTATTAGGTACCTAGAAGCATGGAGGTACTACCTGGAGAGAGCAAAGCTCAAATTTGAAATCTGGACAGACCATAAGAACCTCCAGTACTTCATGACAAGCCAAAAATTAAACCGTAGACAAGCAAGATGGGCCCTATACCCATCATGATTTAATTTTACATTAAAACATATTCCAGGAAAGAGTATGGGGAAGGCAGATGGATTAAGCAAGAGACCAGACTGGTAGGAGGGAGTAAAAAAGGATAACAAGGACCAGAAATTGATAAAGCCAGAATAGATTAGGGGAGTGGAAATGATAATAGAGGAAGAAAATCTAAAGGAAAGAATCAAAAGGGCACAGGAAGGGGATGAGAGGATAGTAAAAGCAGTAGAAGAGTTGAAGAGGGCAGAAATAAAAACATTGAAAGATAAAGAATAGAAAATAGAAGATGGGATAGTAATAAAGGAAGAAAAGATATATATACCAAAAGGAGAGCTTAGGGGGGAAATAATATGATTGTACCACAACACTCTAGTAGAAGGACATAGAGGGAGATGGAAGATGACAGAGTTGGTTGCCAGGAATAACAAAGGAGGTGGGAAGATATGTAGACAGATACGATGCTTGTCAAAGATACAAGAATCAGAGCGAAGCACCAGCAGAGAAGCTAATGCCCAATGCAGTCCCAGAAAAACCATGGAGCCATATCTCAGCAGATTTTATCACCAAACTGCCATTAGCCCAAGGATATAACACTATTTTAGTAGTATGCGACTGCTTCAGTAAAATGGCACATTTTATAGCAACAACAGAGAAAACATCAGTAGAAGGACTTGCAAAGTTGTTTCGAGATCATGTATGGAAGTTGTATGGACTTCTAGAAAGTATCATATCAGATAGAGGAGTACAGTTTGTGGCCAGGATAATAAAGGAGCTGAATAACTTGTTGGGAATCCAGATGAAACTCTCAATAGCCTATTATTCTCAAACAGATAGGCAGACAGAAAGGATAAACCAGGAGTTAGAAGAATATCTGAGGGTCTTTATCAGCCATAGACAAGAGCAGTGGCTAGATTAGTTAGAAACAGCAGAATTTGCATACAATAACAAAATTCATGTGGCAACAAAAATATTGCCATTCAAAGCAAATTATGGTCAAGATCCAAGAATGGGATTTGAGGGGAAAAGAAAAGGGAAGTATGAAGTGGTGGGAAAATTTGTAGAAAGAATGAAGAAAATACAAGAGGAAGCAAAAGCAGCACTAGGAAAAGCACAGGAGGAAATGAAGAAGTTTACAAACAGAAAGCAAGGAGAAGGAGAGAAGTACAGGATAGGGGACTTAGTACTGCTAAGTATGAAGGACTTGAAATGGCAGATAAAAGAGAGAAGATCAGAGAAGTTAATAGAGCATTTTGTGGGCCCCTACAAAGTCAAGAGAGTTGTCTCTAGTAATGCAATAGAATTAGAACTACCTAAGTCTATTAAAATATACCCTGTAGTTAATATAAGTAGAGTATAGCTCTATAAACCACAGGTAGAGGAACAGAAGAAGATACTGCCAAAACTGGTCATTATTGAAGGGGAGGAGGAATTTGAGATAGAAAAAATCTTAAACAAAAGGATAGTTAGAGGGAAGGAAAAGTTTCTGGTAAGATGAAAGGGATACACAGCGGAAGAAGATACTTGGGAAAACAGAGAAAACTTAGAAAATACAAAAGAGTTGGTAGAAGAGTTTGAGAGGAAGTATGGGAAAGAGGTTGAAGAACTAGAGTGACAGGAGCTGGAAGAAGAAGAGAAGGAATTTAGTCGGGAATTACCTAGAGAGTTTATAGCAAAATTGCTATATGGCTAGGGAAAAAGAAGATACAAAAAAGAAAGGGAAAAGAGGTAGGATGAGAACTGGAGCTGATAGAAGAGTTCCTTGGGACAAGGAAACTTAAAGGGGGAGCCATATTATGAGAGCCCCAAAATGGAAATAGTTTCCTGTGCAGTTGAACACTCAATCTAAAACCTCAAATTATACAATGGGATCAAGATATAAATAGCATGGAAACTTAGGTAATCAGATCACGTGACAAGGTCAAGTGACTATAGAATATTCTGGAAGGATATATGATCATGAGCCAATAGTAGCACAGCCACTTTAAAGTAGTATAAGTAGTAGTCTAATCTAATAAAGAACTCCATCAAGTTCTTCTTGAACATCCACCTAGGGTGATCACTAAGGACATTCACTATCTATCAGTAACAGGAAGAAGAAGTCAAGGTGGACCATAGGAAAATCGAGGAAATAGTACTGTAGAAATTCCTTAGGTAGAGGAAGATATTTGGGAAAATAGAGTCAAAGAGGATACCAACAAGAAAAATCTGAGATCATGCCATAGATCTCAAAGAGATGTTTAAACCATGAAAAGAAAAGATCTACCCTCTTTCTACAGATAAGAGAGAGGAGGTTCAGAAATTCGTGGATAACCAGTTAATAAAGGGGTATATTAGACTATCAAAGTCCTCTCAGACGTCACCAGTTTTCTTTGTGGGTAAGAAAGATGGGAAGAAGAGAATAGTTATAGACTATCATAGCCTAAATGAGCAAACCATAAAGAATAATTACCCCTTGTCCCTAATTACAGATCTAATTGATAACATGGGGAGTAAGAAAGTATTCACCAAAATGGACTTACAATGGGGCTTTAACAATGTAAGGATAAAGGAGGGGGATAAGTGGAAGAGAGCATTCACCACACACATTGGATCCTTTGAGCCAACTATTATATTTTTTGGGATGACAAATTCACCAGCTACATTTCAAGCAATGATGAACGAGATCCTGAGAGATATGATTAATGAAGGAAAAGTAGCAGCATTTGTGGACAATGTGTTAATTGGGATAGAAACAGAGAAGGGACATGATGAGATAGTAGAGGAGGTCCTGAGAAGGTTAGAAGAGAATGACTTGTATATCAAGCCAGAGAAGTGTGCATGGAAAGTAAAAAAGATTGGATTCCTGGGTATAGTCATAAGACCCAGTGGAATAGAGATGGAGAAAGAGAAGGTGGATGGAGTACTGAGTTGACCAAAGCCAAGGAATACAAAAGACATTAGGAAATTTTTAGGCCTCGCAAATTATTATAGGAGGTTTATTAAGGACTTTGTTCAAGTAGCTAGGCCAATAAATGTGCTGACAAGGAAGGATGTGAAGTGGAGATGGGAAAGGGAAGAATAGGCTGTATTTGACGAGCTCAAGAAGGCCTTCACAACGAGACCAGTACTAGCAGTCCCAGACTTAGACAAAGAGTTTAGGGTAGAGGCAAATGCCTCAAATTATGCAACTAAAGGGGTGCTCTCAATAAAGTGCTCCAATGACTTATAGAGACCAGTAGCTTTTATTTCAAAATCTCTAAGTGATATAGAAAGGAATTACAAGATACATGACAAAGAAATATTAGCAATAGTTAGATATCTAGAGGTATGGAGGCATTTCCTAGAAGGAACAGTAGTAAAATTCAAGATTTGGACAGATCATAAAAATCTCGAATACTTTATGAAAGCACAAAAGTTGAATAGACAACAAGCTAGATGAGCACTGTACCTGTTAAGATTTGACTTTGTGTTAAAACACATTCCTGGAACAAAAATAGGAAAGGCAGACAGCCTAAGCAGGAGACCAGACTAGAAGGTTGGAGTGGAAAGAGATAACAAGGACAAGACATTGGTAAAGAAAGAATGGTTAGAGAATAGAAGGACAGAAAAGGTGGAAGTAATAGTGGAAGGAGTAGATCTATTGGAGAAGATAAAACAGTTAAGAGTAAGGGATGATGAAGTAGTTAAGACAGTGGAAGAGATGAAACAAGCAGAAGTAAAAGTCCTAAGAGATGAAGAGTGGAGGGACATAGATGGGGTAATGTATAAAGAAGAAAAGGTGTATATACCCAAGAATGAGATGCTTAGAGCAGAAATAATCAGGCTACATTATGATATGCCTATAGGAGGACATGGAGGATAGTGGAAGATGGTAGAGCTAGTCACAAGAAACTTCTGGTAGCTAGGAGTAACGAAGGAAGTGAAGCAATATATGGAAGGTTGTGACTCTTGCCAGAGGAATAAAAACTACACAGAGCAGCCGGTGGGCAAGCTGATGCCAAACTCAATTCCAGAAAAACCTTGAACACATATATCAGCAGACTTTATTACTAAACTGCCTTTAGCTCAAGGATATGACATTATCTTAGTAGTAGTGGACAGGTTAACAAAGATGGTTCACTTTATACCAACTACAGAGAAAACAATGGTAGAAGGACTAGCTAAGCTGTTTAGAGACAATATGTGGAAGTTACATGGTCTACCCAAAAGTATTATATCAGATAGGGGGCCACAATTCATGGCAGGATTAATGAGAGAGCTGAATCAAATGCTAGGAATCAAAAGCAAAATGTTGACAGTATTCCACCCTTAGATAGATGGCCAAATGGAGAGGGTTAATCAGGAATTAGAACAGTATTTAAGAATGTTCATTGACCACTGACAAGAACAGTAGCCAGACTGGTTAGGAATGGCAGAGTTTGCCTACAACAATAAGGCACATTCAAGTACAAAGATATTGCCCTTTAAAGCAAATTATAGACAAGATCCTAGGATGGGATTTGAGGTGAGGAAGAGGGGAAAGTATGAAGGAGTGGAGAAATTTGTAGCAAAAATGAAAGAAATTCAGGGAGAGACTAAAGCAGCTTTAGAGAAAGTACAGGAGGAAATGAGAAAGTATGCAGATAGGAAGAGAGGAGAAGTCAATGAGTATAAAGTAGGAGACTTAGTAATGCTCAGCACAAAGGATCTGAAATATCAGATGATCAGAAGGAGGACAGAGAAGTTGACAGAGAGGTTTATAGGCCCTTACAAGATCAAGAAAATCATATCAATGAACATGGTTAAATTGGAGTTACCAAGTACAATAAGGATACATCCAGTAGTAAACGTTAGTAGAATATATAGATATGTAGGGCAAGTGGAGGGACAAAGGAGGGAGCAATCCACTCCAGTCATAATTGAGGGAGAGAAGGAATGGGAAGTCAAGAAGATCCTGAATAAACAACGGATACGAGAAAAGAATAAGTATCTGGTATGATAGAAGGGATTCATGGCAGAATCAGATACTTGGGAAAGAAGGGAAAATCTGGAAAATGTGAAAGAGGCAGTTGAAGAGTATGAAAAGGAATACCAACAAGACATAGGAGATGTAAGATAACAAGAGAGAGAGAAAGGAACATTTAGAAGGGAGGAACTGCCAGGACAATTTACAGCAAAAAAAGCTATTTAGATGGTTGGACAAATGATATGACAAGGAATATTGGGGAAGACTGGAAAGAAATTGGAAACAATGGAAAGAAGAACAAATGAGAGGACAAAGAACTATAGAAACAATAAAAGAAGAAGAAGAAGAAATTGAGCAGGAAAGTTCAGGGCTCAAGAAGTGGACAGAAGAAAATGACAATGAAATGGGGAATATTTGTGACCCATACTATGAACTATGAAAATCCTCAGGACAAGGAATCTTGAGAGGGGGGTGGTATTATGACACAGCCAAAAATGACTAAGTTATTATTTATTTTCTTTTTATTTTATTTTCTTTTAATTGGAAAATCAGAGATGTATGAGATGGAATGACCAAAAGGAGATGTGTGGGAGTTTTTAAATAGAAGTAAACATAGGAGGTGTATAAGTAGTATACAATAATCAATAAGAACTCTATTGAGTTCTCCTTGTCAACTTGGACTAGAAGTGTGATTAAGTTACCTTAGGCTAAGTCATTATACTATTAGCTTTTCCAATTTCTATAGCCTAAATCCATGTCTTGCTACTATCTTTTGATCTATAAACATCCCTGTTATGCCACTGTCCAAGAGCACTTTTACTATTACATCTTTATGTATATCCATCTTTTCTACTCCAATGTCTAGCTATACTTCTCTCAATATTTTAAATGTTCTTCTCATTTCTCTCTGTTCACCCCTCTCTCTTGCTATACCTTTTGGAGTTTCTGTTCATGCACCACCTTACTGTACTTTTCCCTATGTGGGGTGCACTACTTTTTTCCAGTTCTACCACTCTCTTTTTCTTCCTACTCTACATTCTGGGCATAAAATCCTTCTTTTTTCTCATTCTAACACCTTTCTTACAATTGCATCCCTTCTTCTACACTTTATATACTCTACTCTAGTCATCTCTTCTCTCTTTGCTTCTCTTTCTCTCTAGTTCCATACTTCTTGGTATAGGCCACACCACATATTTCTTACTTGTCTCTCAAAGAGGAATCCTTGTCTCTGATTTTCATGAGTCTATACCCCTTTGCCTTTGTATCCTCTACAGTTCACATATATTGCCACCATCTCCCTTGTTATCTATCCTCTCTCTAGCAGGAGTATGCCTTTGGAGGGCATACTCTCCTCTTTACAATATTCCTATGCCTTTTCCTACATGGTGCTATGTCTCCAGAGGAATTGGAATAAGGAGTGATCTCACTAATATTATATCTACTAGGGTGTAAGATCTTCATCTAGCTAGATACCTACTACCCTACTAACTACTGTCTTAATAATAAGGTTATACTATCACCCCAAGAAGAGGATCTCTAACCTAAATGCCTTCCTAAGAATGCAGCATTACTCCTCTGCATGTATTGGTCACAATAGACTACCAGCACAAGGTTTATAAAATGAAGGCTACTATTCTATCTACCAACACTCAGTTGCAAATTCTGGCCTTGATCACAATGCCTGAGCTTGGTACCATGTCTCCACCTTTAGTCCCTAACTGACTGATAAGTCCTCTTAAGCCTAGGGCCTAGCTATATCATAGTAGTCCTGAGTTGTATTATCCAGGTACTGAGGAAGATAAAAGAATAAGAAGTGGTAGGGCTCTGTGATGAGCAGTGCCAATGAAAGAATTGAGTTCTAGTATAAGAACTTAGACTATAACACCTTAGAACTACTCCTAGTTTGAGTTGACAAGGAGAACTCGATAGAGTTCTTATTTGATTGCTATATACTACTTGTATATATTCTATATTTACTTCTATTTATAAAGTCCCACATATCTCTTTTGAGTCATTCCTTCTCATATATCCATTGATTTTCTAATTAAATGAAACAAAAAGAAAAAAAATATAAATAATAACTTAGCTATTTAGCTATGTCATGATATAAACAGGCCATGATTGGTATAGAAGACAGTCTTCTACTTATCTCTAGGCTTGATGCTTATGTTGTTAAAACTCCAGTAGACATCTAGTCTAGCAAAGTATTTGGCTCCACAGAGTTGTGACATGAGTTCAGAGATAAGAGACAAAGAATACTTGTTCTTTACCATCATAGAGTTGAGAGCCTGGTAGTCTTGTACCAATCAGAAAGGACTTTCTTTTTTCTTGATAAAGAATACTGGAGCAGCCATAGATGATTTGGATAGACATATCCATCCAGTATATAAGTTTTCCTGTAAGAAGGCACCTAGCTCCTTTTGCTTAACAGAGAAAAGAGGATAGACCTTTATGGACTTAGGCTCAGAACCTGGAATGAGCTCTATTGCATAGTCCCAATGGTGGTGCTCTGGTAAGACATCAAAATTGTTTTTGGTAAACATAGATTCAAAACCTCTGGCATAAGGGAGTAAAGGAGTAAAGGTTACTTGTACTTCCATACTTCATTGCACTTCTTCTACTAACTATTAGAAGGTAGTAGCAGAGACTTGTATTGTTTCTTCAGAAGGCTCAAGGAGTAGTCTAGTAATAAACAGTCAGTCTCTGGGCTTCCAGTCTCATTTATTAGTTCTATACTAGGTTTTAAGTTCTTTCTTCTCTTTGTCTAGAAGAGAAAGAAGTCCAGTTCAATAGTACTGTAGAGTTTGGACTTCTTGTCTCTTCTTTAAGGTCTATTCCCTCTGAAGTGTATGACATTCTTTACATTGGGATGGACATTGTGTTATACAAACTTCTCCTTTCTCCCAGTTAGCTTCACAGTTGTGATCCTTAAGCCAAGTGTAGCCAAGGATTAATTTTTGCTTTCCTAGACTGGAGATAGTGAGAAGCATCTACTTTGAGTATATCCAATAGCAGAGGACTATATCCACCACTTCCAATATCTGGCCAGCTTCATTGGGAGAGCTATCAATATTGAAGACTGATATGGGACAGGAAATAGTCCAAGTGTTGATTTTCTTTAAGTAGATGAAGTCGTAATCAATAAAGCTCCTAGTAGCTCTATAGTCTAGAAGTGCATTGACAGAGTGGAGCTTGCTGGTGTCAGTAGTACTGAGTTCCATGGCAAGGACTAGAAATATTCTATGTATATTGAGGGTATTGATGGAGAGTTTTTTGGGCAATTGTCTTTCCCACTTTAGTTTTTGGATAGAAGAGTAGTTGACTAGATTGAAGAAGAGATATATATCTTTGAGTTCACTGTTGTCTATATTAACACTTTTTATCTCAAGTATAGTAAATCTATTTACTGGGAATAACCAGGGTACATGTTTTACTAGTCACTCTATATGAAATCCTCCTTGACTGGAGGTTCCAATTCTTCTACTACAACCATATCCTTAAAAGCTATCAGATCCTCAATCAACTCTTTCCTTTACTCCACTATGAGCTGATGTATGTCAAGGCAATATAGGTAGTCCTTTATGAGATAGCTGAGCTCTCTATAGTGGTAACAGCTACATAGGGGGAAGAGCCTGATCTTTTGAGCTATGTCAATGTCCATAGGAACTCTGAGGGATTAGAGCAGAGGTAGAGGTTGAGGTTTGGGAGGAGCAGATGTAGAGAGAGTCAGAGAAGTGCAAACTATAGTAAGTAGGGCTGGATGGGAGGTAAAAACTCTAGAAGGGAGAGACAGTATAAAGCACTACAAGGATTAGAAGCCCTTATTGGCTAGCTAGACTTAGTTAATCCTCTGAGTGGTACAATACCAGGCCTCTAGATTTGTACTGGTAGGTCTTTCATAGAATATAGTAGTGATTTGACTTTGGATATTTGTCCTAAGTCCATATCTGAATTTCACCACTAAGGTTTGGAGGTTCATATATCCAGTATTAAAAACTAAGGCCTGGAAGCTGTCTAGGTAGTCGTCCACTATCTGACTTCCTTAGTGGTAGAATGATCCCTCCAAGGAGTTAATTGTATCTGCTTCTGCATTGACTAGAAAGAATTGAGTCTGGAATTGTTGGTTAAAGTTACCCCAGGTTTGAAGGGAAAAAATGCTGGTGTCTGCTTTCTGTCTGAAGAGGTTTTTGGACTACTTGGTAGCTCAACCTCCCTTGAAGAATGTGAGGGCCTAGAGTACCTTTTTCTCTTTGTAGCTGAACTACTCTGGGGCCAGGTGAATATAGAGGGCACAGAAGTTGAGAAAGGCTTGGCCAGCACTCTGGTCTCTATAAAAGTCTAGGAGAAACAAGAGTTTAGAATATGTGTGCAGATAAGGGACTGCTGGAGAGGGAGTTGTTAGTATAAACAGTAGAAAGGAGATTGTTACCAGACAAGAGAGTTGAGTATTGGAAACTAGCTATATAAGTTGTTGCAGCTAAACAGTTAGAGCAGCAAGAGTATTATTGATATTTGTTTCCAAGTGGTTTTATTGCTCAGTGACTTTGTGCAGATAGTACTGCAGATAGACCAGAGTATCAGTAATGGTCTAGAAGGTATCCATATATGACATCTACATAGAGTGGAGTGTTCCAGAGGATCAACTAAGAGCAGTGAAGATTATCTGGAGGGAGACTGTCTACTATGTTTTTCCAAGGCTCTGTTTTAGGAGATCCTAACCTACTGTAAGAGCAACTGGAGTGGAGTGGCTCCAGGAGAATCCTTAGCTAATATTACACTCCTAATTATGTTACAACTTATCTCCAGGAGAATCCTTAGAGATTAGGATAAGATTTCTAGAGTGTACTTCTATACTATATATACTCCTACTATTAAGATATCTCTGATCCTATGGTCCTATAAGTCAGGGTTAGGAGTCTCTGAGTCAAGCTAAAGGGAATTTAATATTATATAATAATATTTAATTAAACATAGGGTTACTCTGGGCTATGAGTCTGGTGTTTCAGGGGTAGCATTGGTAGGGTTCCCTTATAGGTTCCACAAATTATTCTGTTAGTTTTTTTGATTGTTTCCCCTATATCTGATACTTGAGATTTTTTGTACTCAGTAATACCCAGTCTTCCACTTTATACTCTTCCAGTTCATCCCTTTTTCTGTCTGCATACTTCTATATTTCCTTCTAACTTTTCTTTAATACTGCTTCTACTTCTTTATGCATTTCCTTTATTCTTGTTGTAAACTCCTCTGTCTTTTCAAACTTCCCCTTCTTTCTCATCTCAAATCCCATATATGGATCCTGTCTATTATTTGCTTTGAACAATAATACTCTTGTACTTGTCTACACTTTGTTGTTATATACAAACTCTGCTGTCACTAGCCAGTCAGGCCAATGCTCTTGTCTATGATCAATGAACATCCTCAGGTATTGCTCTAAGTCCTAATTCATCCTTTCTATTTATCCATCCATCTATGAATAGTAGGCTATTGACAATTTTGTGTCAATCTCCAATATATTATTCAGCTCTTTCATTATTCCCACTGCAAACTATACTTCTCTATCCATAATAATACTCTCTGATAGGCCATATAGCTTCCAAATATTATACCAGAACAATCTCGCCACTCCCTCTGTCAAAGTCTTTTCTATAGTAGGTACAAAGTATGCTATTTTTGTCAATCTATTGTATACTACCAATATACTATCATATCTCTGTGCTAATGGTAACTTTGTAATAAAGTCTACTGTGATATAGGCCCAGGATTTCTCTGGTACTATATTTGGCATCAGTTTTTCTACCAGTACTTCTATACAATTCTTATTTCTTTGGTAGGTATTATATCTCTCTATATACTTCTTGACTTTCTTTGTCATCCCTGGTCACCAGAAGTTTCTAGTAATCAACTTTATTGTCTTCTACTGCCCTTTATGTCCTCTTACCAGCATATTATAGTATAGCTGGATTACTTCTGCTCTCAGTTTCTCATCCCTTAGGATATACACCTTCCTATTTCTTAATATTAGTCTATCTTTTTCTCGCTATTTCTCATCTCTCAACATCTTTACTCCTGCTCACTTTATTTCTTCTACTACTTTTATTATTTCATTGTTTTTTGCATCTAACTTTTTAATTTTTTCTAGTATATCTACTTCTTTTATCATAATATCTGCCACTTATGTTGCTCTGACTTCCAGCTACTCCCTTTTTACTAACACTCTATCCTTATCATCTCTTTTTACTCTAATCTACCAGTCTGGATGCCTACTGAGGCTATCAGCTCTTTCTATACTACTATCCAGCATATGTTTAAGAGTAAAGTCAAATCTAGATAGGTACAAGGCCCATCTTGCTTGTTTACAGTTCAGTTTCTGACTACTCATAAAATATTCTAGATTTTTGTGGTTACTCCAAATCTCAAATTTTTTTGTGCTCTTTCTAGCAAGTGCCTCCACTCTTCTAAGCATCTGATAATTGCCAGCATTTCTTGGTTGTGAATTTCATAATTTCTTTTAGCTTCATTTCATAACTTCAAAATACAGGCTACTGGTCTCTACTTGTCATTCTTATACCTCATCAACAACACTCCTCCTGTTGTATACTTTGATACATCTGCTTCTACTCTTATCTCCTTATTTAGATCTGGTACCACTAACACTGGTTGTATTGTGAACACCTATTTCAACTTCTTAAATGCCTTTTATTGCTTTTCTTTCCAGTCCCACTTCTTATTCTTTCTGACCAATCTATGCAGTGGTTTAGCTATTCTGGCAAAGTCTTTCATAAATTGCCTGTAGTAATTTGCTAATCCTAAGAACTTCTGTATATCTTTAACTATCTTAGGCCTTGGCCATTCTAGAACTCCTGATACCTTCTCTTTCTGTATCTTTTTTTTATACTTTTTGCCCCCATCACTAGTTCTAGGAAGTCAATTTCTTTAACTTTCTATACAGATTTCTCAGGTTTTAGATATAGATTGTTTGCTTTCATTTTCCTTAGGATTTTCTCCACTACCTCATTATGCTTGTTTTCATCCTTTATTTCCACTAACATATTATCCATGAATACTGCTACATCTCCTATATCTATTAGATCTCTTAATATATTATTTATCATTGCCTGGAATGTTGCTGGTGAATTTGTGAGACCAAAAAACATTACAGTGGGTTCATATACTCCAAGATATATTGTGAACGCAGTCTTCTACTTATCTCTCTCTTTTATCTATATATTGTTGTACCCCTATCATAAGTCTATCTTGATAAACACCTTTCTTGTACCTATAGTGTTAATCAAGTCTGAAATCAAAGACAAGAGATAATTGTTCTTAACTATTAATGGGGATAAATGAGAATACAAGGGTAAGATAACAGATAAGAGAAATGGAATCTCCAAACTGTTTTACAGTTGTATGCAGACAAGTAGGTACAGAGGAGGTAAATCAGAAGAGAGAGAGAGCTCACAAAGAATAATGAAAAGTCAAATGCAGAGTAAAAACTAGAGAAATATAGTATTTTTGGTATTCTCTTAAGCAAGCTCTAGTTGATTGAGGATCTTGAAGGTATACATTCATCTCACACTATAATACTACCTTTCTCAAACTAGTCTAGTAGCCTGGCTCACCATCAATACAGTAGTACTGTCTAGAACTCCCATGTCCTTGTGTAGACTCTACTTCAACTGACCATACAGTTGGAAACCCACTCCAAAAATATATAGCAAGTGGTTAAACTCCTAGTCAAGCAAATGCCCAAGTCCTTCTCAAAGTGAGATGTCCTCTTAAGGGATATTTTGTATAGACTTTTTTATAAAAAAAACAAACAGGAAAGCTTAGTCACTCAAAAATAGCAGTAGAGCTCTAGAATGACAGAGAAAGGGAGATAATGAAGATAATTTGTTATTAGGCCCTTCTATACCCCTAGAGTATATATTAGGATTATAAATCATTGAATTAACAATTAAGAAAACAAAAGAAACATTCCAACAATCCATTATAGTAGGGAGTGGAATAATAAAGCAGGATCCTCTTCTAATCATATGACCAATGCTTCCTGTTCTTGTTACAAACTTCATTCAGACCATAACTCTGGGAATATTTGACTAGTTTTGATGATCTAAATGGTCACTGGAAGCCCTTAAGAAAACCTTTCAAATAGTATAAAAGACATCTCAAGGTAATCAGTATTTACTAAGTTATCAGCAGATCAGTTAATGATTACCAAGTCACCAAACACTAAATCACTGATATCTCAGAAACTGCTTGATATAATCATTTGCTTCAATAACCATCATAAAGCTCTCTTCAATGCACTTCTTTAGGCTATGAATAGACCCTAAGGCAATAAGATTCTATGGAGATACAAGGTCCTTAATGTTTGTATATAACACTAATCTTTACTTATAGATTATCATCTATTCTTGAATAGAACAAGAGACTGCTCTAAGATGGTTAGGTTATCTCTATTTCAAGAACAATAGTACTCCTATATATAGAACAATAGGTAATGATCATGTAGTAGGCTGTTCTAGTATACAGACTACCACAATCATGTATTTAAAGACTGTATGTCTAAGAATAAACCTCAGACTTAACAATATCTTTTGCTGCTTGTCTAACTTCACTTTTTTGAGCACTTTTATTATCAAATCAACCAATTACAAATTAGTAAGTGGCTATTTGTAATAGTCCTTCCTAATCCTTTTACCTGGTTTTCTTTTATGTCTATTTATTGAACCTGGTCTTTGTATATAGCTCAAGAAGCCTTAAGATCAGCATAAGTAATCTTCCCTTGAGGTCAGCATCTTTATTGATCTCCCCACTTCCAACTTTCTCAATCTCTCTATTCTATTTTCTTATACTTCTGACCTTCCTTCTTAGTCCTAGATATTTTCTTTTTTCTAGATACTCTAATAGTATTGCCCTCAAGAGGGTTGCTCCAATATTTCTAATTATAGTGGCCATCAAAAATGATTGCTGAGGTCTGATAGCAACACTAAAGCCTAATCTATCAAATAAGATAGCCACCAAACTATAATATCATTCTATCAGAGAAGATTAATCTCTCTAAGGTTTGAACAGTCCTCAAGAATGCTTCTAAAGGGGATTTCTGGGTTATATTTAGTATAGAATAGCTAGACAGGCTCTATAAGGCTGGTATAGTGGCAGTCACAGCCAGTCTTTTGCTACTTAGGTAATGTATATGAGTCCAAGACTGGAAATCTAGTAGTATATAATCAAAGAGTCACTTTCACTGCTTGAGCTGAGTATAGTATAGTTTTTTCAACAAATGTCATGTATTTTATCTAAAAAGGCTGTCTAGCATGACACTGTAATATCTGATTATGGTGTCTATGAACAATTCAGCAGTACCTTTGGTATTGAGTGTCTTTTTGCAAGGTATAAAGTAACTTATTTTGGTAAAGTGATCAATTGTGACAAATATACAGTCAAAATTGGTTTTCTTTGACTTTGAAAGGTTGGTGATTATATCAATACCTATACATTGCCATAGTTTACTTAGAAAAGGGAATAGTAGTAGGTTATCATATATAGTATGTGTGTTAGGTTTGTTCTGTGCATACTATTGACATACTTTAGTATAGTCTGCAATTGATTTAGATATGCTTGACCACCAGAATCTATGTTACACTAGATTCAATGTATAGTCTCTACCGAAGTGTCTTACTAGTGGTTGGTCATAATATTGGATAATGATTTTGAAGTGTATTGTTTCAGATATATATACCTTTCCTTTATAAATCTATAGTTTTCCTTCTTGTGTCCAGTTTCCAACAATTGTTTGCAGGTTTGTAGTCTTGAGATATATATTATATAGATAGGCTTTAATAATTCTTGTGCTTATTTTGTCTAGACGAGTATTAGCATTTAGACTTAATTCTACTTTTCCAGTCTCATCTATAGAATACGTGATATGGAACTATAGTTTGAAACTTGCTGATTGGTTTGGATTATTAGGGTTTATCTGGTAATCTGGTCATTGAGAAAGTGTATCAAACTCATATTTTTTTAATTTCACATAGAGACCATTTTCCCTAAGGCACTTATCACAAATGGCCACTTACTGATTTGTAATTGGTTGATTTAATAATCAAAGTGCTCAAAAAAGCAAAGTTAGACAAGCAGTAAAAGATGTTGTTAAGTCTGAGGTTTATTCTCAGATATACAGTTCTTAAATATATAATTGTGGTAGTCTATGTACCAGAACAGCCTACTACATAATCACTACCTATTGTTCTACATATAGGAGTACTATTGTTCTTGAAATAGAGATAACATAACTATCTTAGGGCAGTCCTTTGTTCTATTCAAGAATAGATGATAATCTATAGGTAAAGATCAGTATTATGTACAAACATTGAGGACCTTGTATCTCTATGGGATCTTATTGCCTCTGGTTTTATTTATGGCCAAAAGAAGCACATTGAAGAGAGCTTTACAATAGTCATTGAAGTGAATGATTACATTAAGCAGTTCCCAAGATATCAGTGATTTAGTGTCTGATGACTTGATGATCACTAACTGATCTGATGATAACTTGGTAAATACTGATTGCTTTGAGACATTTTTGGTACCATTCAAAAGGTCTTCTTAAGGGCTTTTGGTAGCCATTCAGATTGTTGAAATCAGTCAAGTATTCCCAGAGTTATAGTCTGAATGAAGTTTGTAATAGTACTGTAGGTATTGTTTGGTATGGTAGTATAGTTCTTCAATTGAGGTGCCAAATATTAGTATGTTATCCAAGTAGGCAATTAATAATTCTTCTAGGCCTTGTAGTATTCTGTTTATATAACTTTGGAAGAAAACAGGAGCATTGCATAATCCAAAAGGTATTACTAGAAATTCAAAGAGACCAAATAGAGTTTGAAAAGTGATCTTTCATTTGTCTCCTTTACAAATGCAAAGTAGATAGAAGGCTTTTCACAAGTCAATCTTTGTGAAATATTTTGCTCCTCAAAGTTAGTCTAGTAGTGTATCAATAGAGAGAACTAGGTATCTGTTCTTTATTGTGATTTTATTTAGCACCATATAATCTATGTATAACCAAAGGTCTGAAGTGTTCTTTTTTGACACAAAAAGAGTAGGGGGGGCAGTAGAAGAAGTACTTTGCCTAATGAACCTTCTGGACTCCATATCTTGAATAAGCTCCTTCAGTAACTTCATTTCCTTCTCAAAATGATAGTAGGTAGGGTAGTAAGGGAGTTTTTGGCCTTTCAGCATACCAATACCATGGTCTAATACTCTTCTGTATAGTAGGAGCATTTGTATGGCCTAGAGATTAAAAATGTCTATAAACTCCTTGTATTAGAAGAGTATTTGGGGTTTGGGTTTAGAAAAACAGTATTTGGCATCAATATTGACTTTGAACAATGTTAGTCTGGGTAATTTTTCTTCTAATACAAGAAGAGACTTATATAAGTTGTCTACTTAATTCTTAATGTACTTGCAAACTTGTTTATAGTGTTTGTTTACATCAGGTATTCTCTTATAGTGGCTGGATTCTAGGTTGGGCTTTTCTTCAAAGCAGACTTGGTGTCTTGCCCAGTCTATTTTTGGGTTTGTTCTTTTGAACCAGGGCATTCCTAGAACAATTTTATACTTGCTGATTGGAACTTTAACAAAGTACTCTTTGTATTTATTGCTCTAAATTGAGTATTGCAAAAGGTAGATAGATAGGGGTGTTTTTGTTATACTCTTGGTGTCTAGGCTCCTTATTGGGTCTTCTAACTCAGATATTGGCATTAGCTGGAGGGAATTCACTAAAGTTTTCAATATAAAATTTGCAGTTACACTATAGTCAAGAAAATAACAGACAATGTGATTTATTGTTTCTCTAACTAGAGTCAAATAAGAGGTAGTAATTAGTTTAGCTAAAACAGGTGAAAGAGAGTTGTCTATATCTTGGCTTAGTAGAGAACTCAATGGAGGGACTACTATTAGTATCAAGTTTATTCTTTTCTCAACTCCAATAGAAAGAAGGAAGGAGCATAGAAGTTATTGGAGGGAAAACCCTACAGTGTTGAGATAGATGTAGGGTGCTTTAGTAGGGCAAGAGGCAGTAATATGGCCTGAGCCCCTATTGTATAAACAGAGTCTAAGATTTCAATGATATTCCTTTTCTTCTGATGTTAATAGACTGGCACATTGGGTTGGGGTCAAGATAGTAACATGATTAGATAAGAATGTAGTTAGATGAGCAGAATAGGTTGAAGTTGAGGTAAGTTGGCTGACAAATGTTTGGATAGGGCTATTTTGTGAAGATCCTTTCAAACAACAGAATATCTAGTGTTTGTCAGCCTCTAGGGCAGTGTACTTGAACTAGATATAATCTTCTTTTTGACAAGGAATGCCAACCAGTAAATCTTTGACTCTATTCTTTAAGTTTCTGTAGAATATGTTTCCTTATATGCTATGGAGTTGTTCAACCTTCCAAGCTAAGTTTTTGAAGTCTACAACATATTCCCTGATAAACCTAATTTGTTTTAAGGAATATAGATATTCAGTTAATTGGTCTTGAAAGTTGGGGTTCCTAAACTGTTCTCTAAAGGCTATGAAGAATTTTTACCAATTCTCTTATAGCTCTAGATCTTCTCCAGTTAGAATGGGTTCAGTCCAAGAAGTGGTATTGTCCTCTAAGTGCTGGCATGTGAATACTACTCAACATATGTTATTCACAAATTTTTGAGGGGCTAATAGAAATGCTTTATTTATTTTAGCAAAGAACCTATTGAAGTCATAGGTATCACTACAGAATAGTTGAATAATAAGACTTTTCTTGTCTTTAATATTATCTTCAAATGAGGTAATGGACTGTCTAATAGGAGAAAGGGTTGGGACATCATCTGGGAAATCAAGTCCAAGATTTTGAGTTTCAGAATTGTATTTCTATTAGAGATTGAATAGTTCTAGTTGGATTCTTGCAAGTTGTAACTGGAGTTTAGCAATGTCAGAGATAACTTCTTTTTCTTCTTTGTGATCCTTCTCTTCAAAGATGGGCAGGAGATTGTTGAGTACTTCTACTTTATTATCTGGGATATTAGATTGGGAATGTATTATAGGCCAGACCATAGTAGAGGAATTTTAGGCAGGATCAGGGTAGAACAGAACAAGGCAAGGCAAGACAAGATAAGGCAAGGCAACAGTAATCACTGTTAAATGGTTTTGAGCCTCAAAATGTCAGAGAATACTAGTATTCAAAAGTGATTACTAGTTGCAAGAGTAAATTTGAGGCTGAGCACAGTTTGTACATAGTGTTTAGTTAAACTAGTGATATTGTATAATAATATTGATTGTGTTCTCTGACATAATGACTTAGCCATTTTGCCAAATTATGACAGCTAGCACAATTGATCAAAAACCCTATTGAGTTCTCTTTATAACCCTCAAAGACTTAGCTGCTGAGTCAACTCAACTTGAGTCACACAACATGTACTCCTTCCTTTTTCATCTCTTGTCTCCTCACTTTCACTTCCTCCTTTACTGCACATTGTATTACCTTATTTACTATTACCTCAAATCTATTTAGGGAAGTTAGTTTCTCCTTCACCTCCTCATTCTTATTCCTGTGTTATGAGTCACCTTGACTATGACAAAATGCTATAAATAGAATGGACATAGACTAGAGTTAAACCAGTAGCTGATGGACAGCTTGTAGTTTAAACAAGGACAGATAATGTACTTGCATATATAGTAAACTGCAATTGAGTAAGAACTCTATCAAGTTCCTTTCTAACTCTAAAGTACTATCTTGAGTTAAACCCTAGCTTAAGGTTCTTGAGTCAATCACTAACATCCTGTAGTTGTAGGCCAGGTATCCAAACCTTCTATATTTCCAACACACTTTTTCTTCTCTTCTCTCAATTTCTGTCCTTAGTTTGGCAAGAGTATGTTATTGGTTGAGCATTCTACTCATGAAAGAGTTGTATTGAGAGTGATATCAGTCTAGAGACATGGTGCTATGTCTCCAGAGAAGTCAAATAGAAAATGATCTTACTAATGTTATGTCTACTGGAGCACAAGATCTTCATCTAGCTAGATATCTACTATTTTACTTACTACTGCTCTAATAATATAGTTATACTATCACTCCAAGGAGAGGATCTCTAACCTAAATGCCTTTTTAAGGATATATATTAGTATGCAGTCATGAGAGCTTAGAACTTAACCAGGGTGGTTGTTCAGAAAGAATTCAATAAAGTTCCTTGTTGGATTTCACTAAGTACTTATACAAATATTAGATGGTCTATACACCTGTCTCCCACAATCACATAACCCTTACTAAAAACTATACATATCTTACATAATCCTTCCTATACTATTTTATGCTATTTATATCTTTCCTACATTGTATTTTTGGATGTTTTCTATCAAGTTGATAAATATGTGAGAAATAGTTTCCTTTTTAGGAGTTATCTTATAACAATGTAGTATTACTTCTTTGTATGTATAGTCTACAATAGGACTTCAGCACAAGGTTTCTACTAAGAATAGCACAAGTATGCTATACAATACCATTCAATTGTAAAGTTAGGTCTCAGATACAATATCTAAGCTTGGTACTGTACTTTTACCAATAGTCCCTAACTAACTATCAAGTTCTCTTAAGCCTAGAGCCCAGCTATATATCATGACTTGGCAAAATAGCTAAGTTATTATTTTATTTTACTTTCTTTTCTTTTCTTATTTGGACTTACTGTTACAAACTTTATTCAGACTATAACTCCAGGAATACTTGACCTATTTTGATGATCTAAATGGCCACCAAAAGCCCTTAAGAAGACCTTTCAAATGGTACCAAAAACATCTCAAAGCAATCAGTATTCACCAAGTTATCAGCAGATCAGTCAGTGATCACCAAGTCACTAGACACTAAATTGCTGATATCTCAGGAACTGCTTAACATAATTGTTTGCTTCAATGACCATCATGAAGCTCTCTTCAATGCTCTTCTTTTGGCCATAAATAGATCCTGAGGCAATAAGATCCCATGGAGATACAAGGTCCTCAATGTTTGTACATGACAACTGATCTTTATCCATGGATTATCATCTGTCCTTGAATAAGAACAAAGGACTGCCCTAAGATAGTTAGGTTATCTCTATTTCAAGAACAATAGTACTCCTATATATAGAACAATAGGTAGTGATTATGTGGTAGGCTGTTCTGGTGCACAGACCACCACAATCATGTATTTAAGGACTGTATGTCTGAGGATAAACCTCAGACTTAACAACATCTTTTGCTGCTTGTCTAACTTTGCTTTTTTGAATACTTTGATTATCAAATCAAGCAATCACAAATCAGTAAGTGGTCATTTGTGA
>Ga0154004_1000068_pt1 | contig 24436 bp, 33 predicted proteins | sample TSFL088MetaG_FD_104727 | JGI IMG/M metagenome (GOLD analysis project Ga0154004, IMG submission 104727) | Attine ant fungus gardens microbial communities from Florida, USA - TSFL088 MetaG | ecosystem: Host-associated > Fungi > Mycelium > Unclassified | place: USA: Florida, Lake Talquin State... | reverse complement strand
TAAGTCTAAGATTTATTCTCAAATATAAAGTTCTTATATATATAATTATAGAGGTTTATGTACCAGAATAGACTACTATTTATTATTCTATATCATATATAAATGTTGAGAACCTTGTATTTCTATGGAATCTTATTACTCTAGAATCTATTTATAGCTAAAAAAAGTATATTAAAAAAAACTTTACAATGAATATTGAAGCAAATAATTATGTTAAGCAATTTCTGAAATATTAGCAATTTAATATTTAGTACCTTGAAAGTTATCAACTAATCTCCTAATAACTTGATACATATCAATTGTTTTGAAATGTTTTTGGCATTGTTGAAAAAGTATCCTTAAAGGCTTTTTTGAGAGTTATAGTTTGTAATAGACTATTTTATTAAATGTTTTAGAAATTGACTATTATACTATAACAAATTAGTATATTTGTTTTATAATAAAATAGATATCATAAGCAGTAGATCTAAGACTAAAACAATATTACAAAAATAATATAAATATAACAACTAATTACATATCTGCCAGGATAAAATATATATACTTTGCTTATATAAGTACAATACTTACATTTTATGTTCTTTTCTATTTTTACTTTTGGTTGAGATTAATTAAGTTATTTTCCTTCTTTTTAGTAAAAAACTTGTTAGTATTATTTTAGAAATAACTTTAGAGCTAATAGTTATATATTTACATAAAAATAAATGTTAATTTTTATTACCTCTGTTCAATATAGGATTTAAATTACTTCTAAAAAGGAATATCTTAACTGGCTATAATCTAACTCTATAGCTATAGATTTGATATAAGGTATTATTGAGTTTGGTCAACAAAAATATATTCAAGATGCTACTACCTCAAAGAATATATAAGATTGTCTACAAATAATCCATGTTATACAATAGCAAGGAATCAATATCCATTGTTATTATCAGGAATTATACACCAAAAAATAAAACAAATATATTACTATGTCTAATCATATTGACTTTTTTTTTAGCTTTACCATTGCATTACTGAATCTAATCAAAAACTAAAGAACATTTATATTGTTCATGTTATTTTTCTTTTACTTTTTTATTCTGGTATCTAAAATATTGTAAAACAAAATCTCTTAGATAAAAGCAATTAGTAAACTTACTCTTAATCCTATTACTGCTGAACTGTTGTCAGTATCTGACCATATCAAAAAAGAATATTAATTTGATAAATCTAAGAAAAAACAGAAGACTAATTGGTTAGTCTTACTTGCCAAGTCATCTTTAAATATAGACAATTCTGAAAAATCTAAAAATACAAAAAAAAGAAAGTTTAAGCCAAAATAAAAACCTACTGGATTGGTCTGTTGTACTCATGAAGAAAAAAAACACTGGAGTTCCAAATGTCCAAAAAAGGAGAAGAATAAAAAACATACTAAGTCTGGTAGTTCTACTCATATAACTATTGAATTGTCTGGAAATTGTGAGATTGGAAAAATACTTATGGTACTTAACATCTGTTGTAAAATTAGTCAAGCTGATATAGCTTCTATTGTTGATGTAACTAATAGCATTCTCTTAGATTGTGCTATAGCTTTCTATATATTCTCCAAATGCTATTTATTTTCTTTCTATTAACCTCTTACCAATAACAAGTATATGACTGTAAGTGAACAAAACCATATTCTTATAGCTGATATTAGATTAGTTACTCTGATTATGATTCTTTCCAATAGCACTTTAAAATTCACCTTAACCAATACTTTTTATATTCCCAACCTAGATGCTAATTTTATCAGTCTAGGAGTTCTTTATTACAAAGGTACTTTAGTCTAAAACTGAAAGAAAGGTTTAATGATATCAAAAAATAGAAAGAATCTATTTATAGTAGTCTTTGGGAGATCTACCAGTATATTATATCAGGTCCAATATATTAATGCAAGTAATGAAAGTACATTTGTTACCAAAACTGCCTCTAGTATATATTTATGGCATTATCAGATAAGGTATTTAAGCTCCAGAATTATTGATTTAATACTTTACAACCAGGCTGTTAATGAACTTAAAATTGGTGATATATATAAAACAACTGTCTCTTATTTTCCAAAACAAAATAGAATTGTAGAATATACTATTGCTATCTTCTTTGAAATGGTCTATTATATGTTGTGGAGTACAAATGTTGACCTAAGACACTGGAATGAAGCTTTTATGTATACCATACACATTAGGAGTTTAATATTTACTTTTAGATCAAAGAATGTAGTTTACTATAAAACTTGGACAGGGCATAAGCCCAATGTTTCTTATCTTTGTATTTTTGGATCTCTTGGTTGGGTTTATATACCTAAATAGGTTAAAAAGGGAAAATTAGAGCTGAGAATAGTAAAAGTTTAGTTGTTAGAATAGTGGACTGATGAAACAAAGGAATATAGACTAGAGAACATAGAAAGTAGTAAGCTTATCATTTTACAAGATTACTTTTCTTTTCTAATAACTACCATCATAGTTAAACCAAATATTCACAATAAATTGTCTACTGCTAAATACTTGCTTGTTCTCTTAGTCCATAGGCTATCCCCTCCAGCACTGGTGAGTCTTTAGACTCACTTAATATTATCTTTCATATCAGTTCTAAAATATCATGAGTTGCCTTGACTATGACCAAAGATAATATATTTATAGAATGACAAACAAGGGAATTAAACTGGCAGTCTCTTGGCTGGTTGTAGAATACTATCAATGTGAATGAGGGCAAATAGCATACTTGTATAAGTAGCTAGCACAATTGATTGAAAACTCTATTGAATTTTCTTTGCAACCTTCAAAAACTTAGCTGCTAAGTCAACTTGACTTAAGTCACACAACAGAAGAACTTGATACTACTTCTTAGATACCATTTACCTCAAGTCTTGTTTATTCTTTTATTCTTACATTATTTCAACCCTTGACTAGTGATCATTACAATTACTAGTTACCTTTATATATAGCTAGGCCTTTAGCTTAAGAAAACTTGGTAGTTAGTTAGGGACTACTAGTGGTAGTATGGTACCAAACCCAAGTATTATATCCAAGACCTGACTTTGCAATTGAATAGTATCTAGTAGACTATTTGTATTCTTTCACTTTATCAACCTTGTACTAGAGGTCTATTGTGATCTATATATGCAGAGGAATAGTAGTACATCTCTAAGAAGCTGTTTAGAATAGGAATCCTCTTCTTAAAGATAATAGTATAATCCTAGTACTAGAATAGTAGTCAATAAGACAGTAGGTATTTGACTAGATAAAGATTTTGTACTTCAGCAAACATAACTCAAGTAAGATCAAAATCTTTTACTTTGATCTTAAGATATTAACACTATGTCTCAATAACAATACAATAACCTATTAAGCAATATACTCAAAGAAAAGTAAACTCTTGCTTTACTAAGGGTATAGTTAGAAAAAAGAAAAGAATATTAGAGTTGTAGAAAGTTTGGACACCTGGTCCATAACTACAGAACAAAGAAAGAAAAGAAGAAGAAGAAAAAAACTCCCAAAATAAATATGGAATGTTGGCAACTAGGATGATGGAATGTAGAGTAGAAGGTAAAGTAGAAGTGAAATAGCAAGAAAAAGTAGAGGAAAAAGTAAAGTGTTTTAGATATTAGAGAGTTGGGCACTACAAATAAAAGTGTTCAAATATAGTAGCAGAGAAGAAAAAAAGAAAAGTAAAGGAGGTAGTATATATAGCTAGGCCACAAAAGGTATAGCAAGAAAAGAAACCAGTACATCCTGTATAGAAAAAAGTACAGGAGTACTGTAAGAAGTGGAGTATCCCTCTAGAAGATGTGCTCCTGCTTGAGAGAGAATAGATCATAGAGAAGATAGTGGTAACCTATATAGACTATGGAAAATGTGAAAGCAAGAGAGTTTAAACCCATGAAAACTGAGAACAAGGGTTTTTTCTTGAAAGACAAGTAAAAAACATGTGGTATAACATCTGCCAGAAAGAATGTAGTATGTGGAGTGTAGAAGGAGATACAATAGAAGGAAGAGTACTGGAACAAAAAAGGAAGAAGATTCTGTACCCAGAATATAGTACAGAAAAGAGAAAACCATGGTAGAACTAGGGAGTAGTGATGTGTTCATAAAGGTAAAAGCACAGTAGAGCAGTACACAAACAGAAGTTTCAAAAGGCACAGCAAAAGAGAAGGATAACCAAAGGAACATTAGAAGAATATTCAAAATATTAAAAGAAGTGTAGCTGAACATTGGAATAGAAAAAGTAAATATGCATAAAAGTATTGGGAATGTTTATGAACAAAAAGATGGTAGCAAGAAATAAATTTAAGCTACAGAAGTTAGAAAGGCCTATGGTAGTGAGAAATGTAGACAGTACAAATAATAGTGGAGGAGCAATTACACACCAGACAAAGATTAAATGTATACTACAAAAGTTATATGGAAAGAATAAGAATAGATATAATGTAATTTGGGGAGAACAGACATTATACTGGACATGACATGGTTGCAAGTACACAACCCTGAAATAAATTGAAAGACAGAGAAAGTCAAAATAACAAGATACCTATCAATCTGTGGAAGAAGTATCATAGCAAGAAAAGATACAGAGAAAAGAAAGAAAGTAAAGAGAAGGATTAGAGCAATAGAGAAATTGAATAAAGATAAATAGAAGATGTCAATAGAGGAGAAATTCAATAATGAAGTTGAATTAAATAGGAAAAAAGTAAGGAAGATAGTACCACAGAAATTTCATAAGTGGCTTAAAGTATTTGAAAAAGCAAAGTCAAAAAGGATACTAGTAAAGAAACCTTAGGACCATATGATAAATCTGAAAGAAGATTTTATACCAAGGAATGAAAGAACATATTTAATACTGAGAGAAAAAAAGGAGGAAGTAAGAAAATTTGTGGAAGAATAGTTGAAAAGGGTACATTAGACTCTTAAAGTCACCCTAGACCTTACCAGTATTCTTTGTAGAGAAAAAGAACAGAAAGAAAAGAATAGTATAGAATTATCAATATCTAAATAAAGGAGCAGTCAAGAATAACTATCTATTGCTATTAATTTTGGACTTAATAGATATGATGGGTACAAAGAAGGTGTTTACAAAGATAGATCTGAGATGGGAGTACAATAATGTATGGATAAAAGAAAAGGATGAATAGAAGACTATATTTACTATATATCTAGGGGTATATAAACCTACAGTTATATTTTTTGGTCTCACAAACTTGTTAGCAACTTTCTAGGCAATAATGAATAATATCCTTAGAGACTTAATTGATACTGGAGATGTAGCAGCATTTATAGACAATGTGTTAGTAGGGACAAAGGACAAGAAGCATGATAAGATAGTAGAAAAAGTGTTAAAAAGAATGGAGAAGAACAATCTCTATATAAAGCTAGAAAAATGTGTTTGGAAAGTCAAAGAAATTGACTTTCTTGGACTGGTAATAGAAACAGAAGGAATTAAGATACAGGAGGAGAAAGTAGCAAGAGTTCTTGAATGACCTAGACCTAAAACAGTCAAAAAGGTACAGAAGTTTCTGGAATTGGCAAATTATTACAGACAATTTGTAAAAGATTTTGCTAAGTTAGCCAAACTATTGCACAAATTGGTCAGAAAAGATAAAAAGTGAAATTGGAGAGAGGAGCAAGAAGTAGCATTCAAGGAGTTAAAAAAGATGTTTACAATAAGACTAGTGTTGGTAGCATCTGACTTGGACAAGGAGATAAGAATAGAAGTAAATACATCAGAGTATACAACAGAAGAAGTGTTATTAATAAAGTATGAGAACAAAAAGTAAAGGCCAGTAGCCTTTATCTCAAAATCATTAGATAAAGCAGAAAGGAATTATGAGATTCATAGTAGAGAAATGTTGGCAATCATCAGGTATCTAGAAAAGTGAAAACATTTACTAGAAGGTGCACAAGGCAAATTTGAGATCTAGAGCAATCATAAAAACCTTGAATATTTCATAAGCAGCCAGAAGTTAAACAAAAGACAAGTATAATAGGCTCTGTATCTATTAAAATTTGACTTTTATCTAAAACATATGCCAGAAAGTAGTATGGGATGAGCTGATAGCCTAAGTAGATAATTGGACTGGCAGATTGGTATGAAGAAGGGCTAAGAACAGAAATAATATGACTGTACTATGACATACTAGTAGAAGGGCATAGAGGAAGGCAGAAAATGGCAGAATTGGTAGGAAGAAATTATTGGTGGCCAGGAATGATGAAGGAAGTAGGAAGATATGTAGATGGATATGATATATGTCAATAGAACAAGAATCGTACAGAAGCTCCAGCAGGAAAGCTGATACCAAATACAATCCCAGAAAAATCATGGAGGTATATTAGTGCAGACTTTATCACCAAGCTACTACTGGCCCAGGGATACAATGCAATATTAGTAGTATATAACTAATTTACAAAAATAGCCCATTTTATTGCTACTACAGAAAAAACATTGGCAGAAGGGTTAGCAAGGTTGTTCTGAGACCAAGTATGGCAGCTTCATAAACTCCTGGAGAGTATTGTATCTAATAGAAGGCCTCAGTTTGCAGTAGGAGTAATGAAGGAGTTGAATGAGATGTTGGGAATTAAGACAAAATTGTCAACAGCTTATCATCCACAAACAGATGGACAAACAGAAAGAGTAAACCAAGAATTAGAACAGTACCTCTGTATGTTTATTGATCATAGACAGGAGCAATGGCCAGAGTGGTTAGAGATGATGGAATTTGCCTATAACAATAAAATTCACTCAGCAACAAAGGTCTCATCTTTTAGAGCAAACTGTAGACAAGATCTGAGAATGGGATTTGAAGGAAGGAGAAGAGAAAGGTACAAAGCAGCAGGAGAGCTTGTGAAAAGAATAAAGAGGATTCAGAAGAAAGCAAAAGTGGTGCTGAAAAAGACATAGGAGTATAGTAACTTAGTCTGAGATGACTTAATCACCCTCCTGGTCTGAGTTGACAAGGAGAACTCAATGGAGTTCTCATTTGATTTTGGTATACTACTTATACATGTCTTGTGTTTACTTTCATTTACAAAGTCCCATACATCTCCTCTAGGTCATTCCGTCTCACATGTCCATCAATTTCCTAATTAAAAGAAAAGAAAAGGAAAAGAAAAATAAATAATGATTTAGCCATTTTGGTTGAGTCATAACACCATCCCCCTCTCAAGGTTCCTCATTCCGAGGATTTTTACAGTTCATAGTAGGGATCAATCATGTTTCCTATTTCATTGTCATCTTCTTCTGTCCACTCCTTTATCCCCAAGTTTCCTTGTTCACTTTCTTCTTCTTCCTCTTTTATTGTTTCCATTGTTCTTTGCCCTCTTTTCCTTCCTCCTTTCCATCTCCTTCAATTTCTTTCCAACCTTGCCTAATATTCTTCATCATACCTTTTGTCTATCCATCCAAATAATTTTTTTGCTATAAATCTTCCTGGTAACTCCCCTCTCTGGAATGTCCCTTCTTTCTTTTCTTGTCTCCTAACATCCTCCATGTCCCTTCTGTATTCCCTTTCATATTCCTCTACCACTTCCTTGGCATTTTCCAGGTTTTCTTTTCCTTTCTAGGTGTCTGATTCTGCTGTGAATCCCTTCTATCGTACCAGATACTTATCCTTTCCTCTAATCCATTGCTTATTCAGTATCCTTTCAACTTCCCATTCCTCTTCTCCTTCAATTATGACTAGAGTGGGTTGCTCTCTCTTTTGTCCCTCTACTTGCTCTACATATTTATGTATTCTACTAACATTTACTACTGGATGTATCTTTATTGTACTTGGTAACTCCAGTTTGACTACATTTGTTGATATGATTTTCTTGATCTTGTAAGGACCCACAAACTTTTCTGTCAGCTTTTCTGTCCTCCTTCTGACCATCTGATATTTCAGATCCTTAGTGCTTAGCATTGCTAAGTCTTCTACTTTATACTCGTTGACTTCTCCTCTTTTCCTATCTGTATACTTCTTCATCTCCTCTTGTGTTTTTTCCAGTGCCGCTTTCGCTTCCTCCTGGATCTCTTTCATCTTTGTCACAAACTTCTCTGCCCCTTTGTATTTCCTCTTCTTTCTTCCTTCAAACCCCATCCTAGGATCTTGCCTGTAATTTGCCTTAAAAGGTGTCATTCGAGTACTCGAGTACACTTTATTGTTATATGCAAATTCTGCTGTTCCCAACCATTCAGGCTATTGTTCTTGCCTATGATCAATAAACATTCTCAAGTATTGCTCTAACTCCTGGTTCACCCTTTCTGTTTGCCCATCTGTCTGTAGGTGAAATGCCGTCGACAATTTACTCTCAATCCCCAACATTTCATTCAACTCTCTCATTATTCCTGCCACAAATTGGGGTCCTCTATCTGAAATGATGCTTTCCAGTAGCCCATGCAGTTTCCATACATGGTCTCTAAACAACCTTGCTAATCCCTCTGCTGATGTTTTCTCTGTAGTTGGTATAAAATGGACCATCTTAGTTAACCGATCCACTACTACTAGAATACTATCATATCTCTGCACTAAAGGCAACTTAGTGATAAAGTCTGCCAATATATGCATCCATGGTTTTTCTGGAATTGAGTTTGGCATTAATTTTCCTGCTGGTTGTTCCATGCAGTTTTTATTCCTCTGACAAGAATCGCAGCCTTCCACATACCGCTTCACCTCCCTTGTTACTTCTGGTCACCAGAAATTCCTGGTGACTAGCTCCACCATCTTCTACTGCCCTCTATGTCCTCCTACAGGCATATTATGGTGTAGCCTGATTATTTCTGCTCTAAGCACCTCATCCTTGGGTACATACACCTTCCCTTCTTTATACATTACACCATTTATGTCTCTCCATTCTTTGTCCCTTAAGACTTTTACTCCTGCCCGTTTCATCTCTTCTACTGCTCTGACTACTTCGTCATCCCTTACTTTCGACTGTCTTATCTTTTCTAATATATCCACTCCTTCTACTATTACTTCCACTTTCTCTGTCCTTCTATTCTCCAGCCATTCTTTCTTTACCAACATCTTGTCCTCGTTGTCTCTTCCCACTTCAACCTCCCAGTCTGGCCTCCTACTCAGGCTGTCTGCCTTTTCTATCTTTGTTCCAGGAATGTGTTTTAGCACAAAGTCGAATCTCGATAGATACAATGCCCATCTAGCTTGTTGTCTATTCAACTTTTGCGCTTTCATGAAGTATTCAAGATTTTTGTGATCTGTCCAAATCTTGAATCTTACTACTGTTCCTTCTAGGAAATGCCTCCATGCCTCTAGACATCTGACTATTGCTAACATTTCCTTGTCATGTATCTTGTAATTCCTTTCTGTATCACTTAGAGATTTTGAAATGAAAGCTACTGGTCTCCATAAGTCATCGGAGCACCTCATTGAGAGCACTCCTCCAGTTGCATAATTTGAGGTGTCTGCCTCTACCCTGAACTCTTTGTCTAAGTCTGGGGCTGCTAGTACTGGTCTTGTCATGAAGGCCCTTTTTAGCTTGTCAAATGTGGCCTGTTCTTCTCCTTCCCACCTCCACTTCATGTCCTTCCTTGTTAGCACATTCATTGGCCTAGCTACCTGAGCAAAGTTCTTAATAAACCTCCTGTAATAATTTGCGAGGCCTAAAAACTTTCTGACGTCTTTCACATTTCTTGGTTCTGGCCAACTCAGCACCCCGTCCACCTTCTCTTTCTCCATTTCTATTCCACTGGGTCCTATAACTACACCCAGGAATCCAATCTTCCTCACTTTCCATACACACTTCTCTGGCTTGACATATAAGTCGTTTTCTTCTAATCTTCTCAAGACTTCCTCTACTATCTCGTCATGTCCCTCCTCTGTTTTTGTCCCAACCAGCACATTATCCACAAATGCTGCTACTTTCCCCTCATTAATCATGTCTCTCAGGATCTCATTCATCATTGCTTGGAACATAGCTGGTGAATTTGTCATCCCAAAAAACATAACAGTTGGTTTGAAGAATCCAACATGTGTAGTGAATGCTCCCTTCCACTCATCCCCCTCCTTTATCCTTACATTGTTAAAGCCCCATCGTAGGTCCATTTTGGTGAACACTCTCTTACTCCCCATGTTGTCGATTAGATCTGTAATTAATGGCAGGAGGTAATTATTCTTCAGTTTGTTCATTTAGGCTACGATAGTCCATAACCATCCTCTTCTTCCTATCTTTCTTACCCACAAAGAAAACTGGTGATGTCTGAGGGGACTTTGACGGTCTAATATACCCCTTTCTTAGCTGGTCATCCATAAATTTTTGAACCACCTCCCTCTCATCTTTGGAAAGAGGGTAGATTCTTCCTTTTCACAGTTTAAACGTCTCCTTGAGATCTATGGTATGATCCCAGATTTTTCTTGTTGGTATTCTCTCCGACTCCATCTTCCCAAACACCTTTTTCCACCTGAGAAATCTTTGCGGTACCATTTCCTTGATTTTCTGGTGGTCTGCCATGACTTCTTCTTCCTTTCCCCAGTCTTCCTTCTCATCCACTGCCCATCTTACAATCTTTTCCTCTTCCAATGTCACTACTCTTTTTACTCCTTTTCTCCCCTTTTCCTTCTTTAACCTTGTATTTCTTCTGCACAATGGTGGGCACCTCATCATCTTGACCTCTCTGGTCTCCCAATTTATTTCTGGGTTGTGTGCTTACAACCATGGCATCCCTAATATAATGTCTGTTTTTCCTAGATCACACACATCCATTCTTATCCTCTCTATGTGGCCTTTGTAGTACATGTTTGCTTCCACCTGATGGGTAATGGCTCCTGCACTATTGTTGGTCCCATCATGTCATGACTTGGCCAAACGACTAAGTCATTATTTATTTTCTTTTTCTTTTTCTTTTATTTTAATTAGGAAATCAATGGACACAAGAGGGGATGACTCAAAGGAGACATGTGGGACTCTATAAATAAGAGTAAATACAGAATGTGTATAAGTAATGTACAGAAAGCAAATAGGAACTCTATTGAGTTCTCCTTGTCAACTCAGACCAGGAGGGTGGTTAAGTCATCTCGGACTAAGTCACTACACATCAACATTCCTAACCATTATCAGCCTCTCTAACTTCTGCAGCCTAAATCCATGTTTTGCTGCTGTCCTCTTGTCCATGAACATTCCTGTCACGCCACTATCCAAGAGTGCTTTTACTGTAACACCCTCATGAGTGTCTAGCTTTTCTATCCCGATATTCAACCACACTTCTCTCAGCATTTTGAAGGTTTATCTGGCCTCCCTTTGTCTACCCTCCTCTTTTGCTGCACTTTCCAGGATTCCTGCCCATGTGCTGCTCTGCTGCACCTTTTCTCTCTTGGAGTGCACTGCCTCCACTTCTTTCCTTTTCTGACACCCACACCACTTCTGCCTGTCATTTTCTCTCTTCATTGCCTCAAACTCACTTCTTTTTACCCCACAGATTCTCATCATTAATGAAAGGTTTATACCTTCCCTTTTACAGGCATGACGGAAGATGGGTCTACTAAGCATTGCCCATGCTATTTGTTCATCAAGTGGAGGTATTTCTGATGCAGTGATGAGGAATTCTAGATTGCAGTCGTAGCCTATCATCGCCACTCAGATCATTATCCCAGCTGTAAGGCTGAATATTGGCTTGATACCATCATTCTCCCATCCAGTAAGGAACTGATGGAGTGTAAACAAATATTTTCTTCCATGGGATGCACTAGTTTCAATATCAAAAGATTCATGGTAATCAACCTTGATTGTCTCAGGCTCAGATGCATGAAATGGTGATGTGTTGGTCAGAAAAGAAGCAAGTGGATGAGAAAACAAGGAAGCAACTTCATTAGTGTTAAGTATGGGGTGTAAAGTATTGTCAAGAATCAAAACCACTACAGGGGTCACTACAAGCTCTGTGGCAAGAAATGGTTCCAGAATACACAGCAAGGGAACATTCCAATGATCATTCAGTAGTCCAATTTCTTCAAAAGCCTCCCTTCTGGCAGTTTCTTCAATGTATCAGTCTCCTGAATCCATCTTTCCACCAGGTAAGGACATATCACCTGTATATGTTCTCAGTGTTGCAGATCTCCAACTCAATAGCATGTACAAGTCACCAGTCCTACCCATGAATAGTGCAACTAGTACAGCAGCACATCATGAACTTGGTACTTGAATGACTGACTTTGGCAGTCAATAAGAAGCCAAACAGTGTAAACATTCTCTAGACTTAGGCGTCAACTGCTTTATCTGACATGTTGACACTGAGTGTCTCCTTAATTTCAGGATCATGGATGGAGAAAATCCTTGTGAAGCTGAATCCACTTGCTTATCCAGGCTTGGCATAATGCACAATCCCAGATGGAGGGAAGTATACCCCTTGCTAAGATGAGTGAAGAGTATAAGTAAACTATTCAGCCCACTCGATTGTGAGGTCAGGTCTTAGTAGTGATACCTGAGCTTGGTACCACACCTCCACCTGCAGTCCCTAACTAACTGCAAAGTCCCCTTAAGCCTAGGGCCCGGCTATGTTGTAGTGGTCCTAAGTTGTGTCACTCAGGTACCAAGGAAGATAAGAGAGTAAGGGTGAGCAAGGTCCAAGGCGGATGGTGCTCTAGATGTGGAATCGAGTTCTGGTGTAGTGACTTAGTCTGAGATGACTTAATCACCCTCCTGGTCTGAGTTGACAAGGAGAACTCGGTGGAGTTCTCATTTGATTTTGGTATACTACTTATATATGTCTTGTGTTTACTTTTATTTACAAAGTCCTGCACATCTCCTCTGGGTTGTTCCATCTCACACATCCATCAATTTCCTAATTAAAAGAAAAGAAAAGGAAAAGAAAAATAAATAATGATTTAGCTGTTTTGGCTGAGTCATGACAAGGAGGAAATAAAGTAGTATACAGATAGGAGAAAAAGAGAGGGAGAGAAATACTAGAAAGGGGACTTAGTAATGCTAAGCACAAAGGATTTGAAGTAGCAGATAAAAAAGAGAAGAACAGAAAAACTAACTGGACAGTTTGTGGGCCTATACAAAGTAAAAAGGGTAGTCTCAACAAATGCAATCAAGCTCAAATTACCAGTTACTATTAAAATACACCCAGTAGTCAATGTAAGTAGAGTACAACTGTATAAATCACAAGTAGAGGGCCAAAAGGTAGTACCACTACAGCCAGTAGTCATAGATAAGGAAGAAGAGTATAAGATAGAAAAAATCTTAAACAGGAGGAAGGTACAAGTTTCTAGTCTGATAGAAGAGGTATACAGTAAAGGCAGACACATGGAAAGGATGAGAAAATTTAGAAAATATGAAAGAGTTGGTTGAAGAGTTTGAGAGAGAGTATAAAGAAGAGGCCAAAGAAATTAGGCAATAGGAACTGAAAGAAGAAGAGGAATTCAGTTGAGAATTACCAAGGGAGTTTACAGCCAAACTAGTGTATGAATAGAGAAGAAAGAGATACAAGAAGGAAAGGGAGAAGAGATGAAAAGAAAATTGAAATAGATAGAAAAGTTCCTTGGAACAAAGAACCTTGAAAGGGGGGCCATGTTATGAGTTGGCTCCAAAGAAGGAAAACATCTCCTATATATTTATGAACTTGATAGAGAATCTCCAGAAATATAATACAGGAAAGATATGAATAGTGTGGGACAATATTATATAAGAACTATATAGTTATAGTCTTATAACTATAGAAAGTAGGTGTACAGACTATAGGATATTTATATAAGTACTAGTAGAAATCCAACAGGTGTAGGGACTTAGACTGAGATGCCTTAGAACTACTTCTAGTCTGAGTTGACAAGGAGAACTCAATAGAGTCCCTATTTGATTTTGTACACTACTTATACAACTACTATATAGTCTGTGTACTATTTTCCCATACTTATTATGTGATATTATGACATGTGACTGTGACATGCAACATTGTCATGTGATACTTTCCCATACTCCTTTCTTGTGTAGTAAGTCCAAATAAGAAAAGAAAAAGAAAGTAAAATAAAATAATGACTTAGCTATTTTGTCAAGTCATGACACTTGGCAAAACACACCCCAGTATACTGCCAGTATGTTGCACAAAGTGGGCTGAAGAAACAATAGAGTAGGACAGGTAGTTTTGATTGCTGTTGATTGATAACATCCCTTATTATTGTGTGAGTCCAAATTTTACTAGACCAAAATTTGCTAAGTAAGCAATAGACCTACTTGTGCCTTAAAATTGTTATGGGTTAGTCATCATCTAATGGTCTATTGTTTTCTGTCTGAGATGAGTTTCTGTTGGCCTTCTGGATTTTGCTTGAGCACTATGGTTGCTGGCTGGTGTTAAGATTACCATCATAATTTCATAAGTTTAGATATGCAAATGACCAGTTTGTGCCTTATGGTGGTCCAGTTTGCATCATCTGCCTGAGCAACATTTGATAGCTCTTCTGGGTTTTTATTTACTTTGATGACACATTGCTAGACAGGTCTGATGGCTCAGAAAATATAATAGTGGTGACTGGAGAGAGAGTGAAGAGAGTTAGAAAACCTTGCACACACAAGTATAGGGATATATCTACATTGTATCAAAAGCATATTTTCCACTGTATATGACAATTATGGTCAATTTTAGGTGTTGTATAAGATAAAATTGACATACTTTTCATTGGCAAGATAGCCGAGTTCACAATAGCACACTACTGATTGCAGAAGCAGTCAGATAGGGTTTCAAACTGCATCTTGACTATTAAGGTAATTCTATACCAAATGTGTGAAAAACAATTCACTTCAGAATTGTTTTGCCTCATCCTAACACCTTTCTTATCTATATTCTCTGCTCTAATTCTTTATATTTTTTCTTTTTCAGAGACAGCATTATCAGAGATAGTATAATAAGTTGTCACTCCATCAGTGATACATCAAGTCATATATCATGGTGATTTCCTTGAATCAATAATACTACAGTCTAATAAACTAGAGAATCCATAATTGACAAATAAATATGCTCCAAGATCATAGAGGTATAGCTCTGTTATCACTTCTTACTCCTTTATCACCATCATCAATGGTAGCATCTGAGAGTAGCCTAGTAAATATACAGTCTGTTTTAGTTATGCACTATATCCCAAATAATTCTCATAGTAACCAGCCCCTCTCCTCTTACTTTGTGAGGTCTGATAATATGGCCATCAATATACAATGGGACCATCCTGTTTCAAGAGCAAGTGTAAGGGGCCCTCAGAGCCCTTCCCCTTTGCCAATGGATTCCTCTGCCCTATCTGATATGGACTATGCAGAGAGAATAGCCATGCAAAACAATATAGAAGTCAATAAAACTGTGATCAATGATCCATAAGGTCAAGAGCCATGTGAGAAGTCTATGTAACCCTCCATTTTGGTACCAATGCATCTGTATACTCCCAGTGAGGCAACATCCATCAATATGTTGGATCAGAACTCCCTTTCTCAACCATTGCCTCCAGACATTATTCTGTACAGTGCAAATGTTCCAGCTGATCTAAGCCTTTGGGATGAAAACTTTGGCATTACATCTCTCTTTGGCACAAATAAATTTCTGCAAAGTGATCTCAACAACATGGCAATATCCCTACAACATATGGCTACTTTCCTCAGGCAAAGGAAATTAGATAATCAAAGCAGAAACAATATCCAACAACTCAATTCCTTTGGTAAAACTGTATGGTCCTTCATATCTACTATATATGAGTCTGGCTAGGATCAACTAAACATTACAGATGAGATCTTCTTTAGAACCATGGTCAAATTGAAATTTACCAAGAATGTGCCTTGACCCTCCCTGATCTTAAGGCAACTCTATGGCAATATAATCAGGAATATTCCTCCACCTCTTTTTCCTTGTCCTACCAAGGAACAGCTTGAAAAATCCAAGTTTCATGCAATTGAGAAGACTAAAAACAACAGCAACAAAGTACTAGTCAAATTTTTCACTCCAGCTACTATAACAGCCAAAAACATCCTCAAGATCAAGAAAGCTTTTTCTGTACTCTCTAATAGGAAAATAATAAAAATTCATAATGCAGCAATAGAAAAACTGGTGAATAGGAATAAGAAAATCCAAACCACTACCAAAGGTCTCTCAAGAAAGCAAGCTATAGTACCAATAATTGAGAAACATGTCAATCTTATCATGAACAAAGCTAATGTTCATGTCAGTTTCATCAATGGCCTATTAAAGAATGCTAAGTCCAATATTCACTCAGAATTTATTTGGCCTTGCTCTGGTAGAGTATCTATTGTGACTAACAATATCCCTGCACCTAGTGACCTCAGTATTATTGAAAAATATTTCAAGTTAATCAACAGAATTAACAACAATGAAATGCTTTCACCATAACTACTGCAATCCAAGTCCTATCTCAAGATCATTGACATTCCTTTCATCCAACCTAATGGCAACAAGCTTACTCATGAAGACATTGTCAATTCTATCAAACACATCAATCTATTTGAAACTGTCTCACTTATCTCAAAGCCTAGGGTCATCAAAGCATCACCTAAGTTAGATATGGCAATTGTGTGGTTGGATATTTGGGATTCTCAAAACAGTTCTAAAGCTAAGCTACTTATCAATCACTCCTTTAACTTTGGCTGGTATATTAGGGGTACCAACATAAACTCTGGTATGCCCCAGTGTCATAATTGCTGGAAATGGGGACACTCTACATTTCCATGTAGAGCTCATGGCTCAAAATGTCAGAAATGTAGGGGACCATACAAAATTGAGCACCACAGAGATGTGGCTTGGTGTTGCAAGGCAAATTCTAAAGTCAATCCTCCTAGGTTAGAAACTCAAGTAGGCAAACTGTGCCCTTACTCCTTCAAGTGCTTTAACTATATAGGAGACCATATAGTAGACAATAACAAGTACTCCTTCTAAAAACATTGTTTTAACTGCAAATGGTACACCAAAAAAGCTCAAGAGCTCCAAGAAATCAGGGCTAACTTAATTCACTCAACTGTGGGCACCAGCAAACAATGAATATATACAACTTATGGATATTCTCTCAAAATGTCAGAAAAAACAAGATTCTTACTGATATTATTCTAGAAGAACAAAAAAATGTATCAGATGTTATATTCATTCAAGAACCCCCTTGTTACCTTATTCACAATATTCCAAGTAATATCAACCCTGAAGGTGATCTCTTATATAGAGCTCCTAGACATCCAGAGTAGACACTTTTCATCCAAAATGGAAATTCTCAAGATGACATCCTCTAGGTCGCTACATATATCAACAAATATGTTTCAAGGCTTAGATTCATGCTTCAATCTAACATCATTGACCACTGTGACATCAATATCTTATCTTTCCATAACAAATAAGATATCAATCACATTATAAAGATCTATTCAGACAACAACCAAATAGTTCTCCAAGTTTTACAAAATTACATTAGAAACATGGGAAATACAATTGCAATAATAGAAGATTTTAATATCAGAGATTGCAACTGGGATCCAAATTTTCCCCATCACTCCATTTACACAAAGGAGCTCACTTTAATTGCTGATAGTCTAGGGCTTGAATTATCCCCCCCAGTAAACCCAGGACCTACAAGATATGCTGACAACCCTAGAAACACTAACTCAGTACTAGATTTAGTGTTCTTGCTGCATGACAATCGAGAATTCAGCAAACACACTCTACACCCAGATAGAAGAAAACCATCTGACTATGTCTCCATGTCTATCAAAGTTGAAATAAAAGATGAAGATATCAATGTCATCATCTAGTCTATTAAAAAAGACAGCAAAGCTGAAGAAAACTTTGCCAAAGAGATCAGAGAAAATATCAAAAGTCTTAACACCACTGTCATGACTTGGCAAAACAGCTAAGTTATTATTTATATTTTTTTCTTTTCTTTTTCTTTTCTCTTCTTATTTGAACTTACTATACAAGGAAGGAGTACAGAAAAGTGTCACATGACAAATGTCACATATTGCAATCATATGTCAGGATGTCATAGTGTCATATGATGGTATCACATGATGAGTATGGGAGAGTAGTGCATAGATCATATAATAGTTGTATAAGTAGTGTACAGAATCCAATAGAAACTCCATTGAGTTCTTCTTGTCAACTTGGACTTGGAGTGTAATTAAGTCATCTCAGACTAAGTTGCTACACTAGAACTCAATTCCACATCCAGAGCACCATCCACCTTGGACCTTGCTCATCTCAACTTTCATAATCTTTTCAACTCTTAACTGGTGGTCATCATGATCACTAGTCACTTCCATACATAGCTGGGCCCTTGGCTTAAGGGAACTTGTCAATCAGTTAGGGATTGACAGTGGAAGTACAGTACTAAGCTTGGGTATTGGTACTGAGACCTGATCTTACAATCAAGCAGTGTTTAGTAGATACTTGTACTATTCTTAGTATAAACCTTGTACTGGGGTCCATTGTGACTTGTACATGCAGAGAATTGATGGTTACTCTTTAGGAGGCTGTCTAGATTAGAGATCCTATCTATTGGGTGATATTTTAACCCTAGTATTAAGGCAGTAGTTAGTAGGGCAGTAGAACTCTGGCTGGATGAAGATCTTGCACCCCAGCAGATGTAGTATAGCTAGCAAGATCAACCATTCACTCAATACCATTAAGGCATCAACACAATGTCTCAATCCTAATATGATTCCATTATGAGCAACCTACTCAACCAAAAATATGCCCTTGCTAAACTAAGAGCAGAACTAGAAGAAAAAAGAAAGAAGATATATCAATGTTGTAAGAGGTTTGGGCACCTGGCCTGTAACTACAGGAATAAGAAGGTGAAGGTAAAGGGGAAACCAATTTCCCAAAATAAATTTGAGATGATAGCAAGTAGGGTGATGCAATATAGAGTAAGGGAAGAAGTAAAAGTGAGAAGACAAGAGACAGTAGAGGAAGTAAGATGTTTTAGATGCTAGGGAATAGGGTACTACAAGTGGGAGTGTCCAAACATTGAAGTTGAAAGGAAGAGAAGAAGAGAAGAAGAGGCAGCACATGTGGCCAGACCACAAAAGATGTAGCAAGAGAGGAGGCTAGCACATTCCACATGGGAAAAGATACAAGAGTACTATAACAAGTGGAGTATGCCTCCAGAAGGTGCACTCCTACTTGAAAGGGGATAGATCACAGAAGAGACTGTGGCAATGTATGTGGATTGTGGAGGATGCAAAGGCAATGGGGTACAAACTCACAAAAATCAAGAACAAGGATTCCTCCTTGAAAGACAAGTAAAGAACATGTAGTGCAGCTTATACCAAGAAGTATAGAACTAGAGAGAAGAAAAAGCAAAAAAAGGAGAAATAACAAGAGTATAGTATGTAGAATGTGGAAGGAAGGATGGAATTGTGAAGAAGGTGTTAGAGTGGAAAAGAAAAAGAATCTTATGCCCAGAATATAGGATAGGAAGAAAAAGAGAATGGTAGAACTGGAGGGAAGTAGTGCACCCCACAGAGGAAAAAGCACAGCAAAGTGGCATGCAGACAGAGATTCCAAAAGGTACAGCAATAGAGGGGGGGTGGACAGAGAGACTTGAGAAGGATGTTTAAAATGTTGAGAGAGATATAGCTGAATATTGGAGTAGAAAAGGTGGATATACATGTAGGTATAACTATAAAGGTGCTCTTGGATAGTGGCACAACAGGAATGTTTATGGATACAAAGATAGCAGCTAAATATGGATTCAGGCTACAGAAATTGAAAAGACCAGTGGTTGTGAGAAATGTAAATGGCACAAATAACAGTGCAGAAGCAATAATGCACCAAGTGGAAGTAAACATATACTACAAAAATCACATAAAAAGAATGTGGATGGATGTGTGTGACTTAGGAAAAACAAATGTTATATTGGACATGCTATAGCTATAGGCCTATAACCCAGAAATCAACTGGAAAACAGAGAAGGTTAAAATGACAAGATATCCACTATTATGCAAAAGAAATACAAAGCTAAAAGGAAAGAAAGAAGCAAGAAAAGGAAAGAGGGTAGCTACTCTAGAGGAAGAGAAAATTGTGAGATGGGTAGTAGACAATAAGGAAAATTGGAAAAGAGAGGAAGAAGTCAAAGCAGATTATAAGAAAATTGAAGAGATAGTGCCACAAAAATTCCTGAAAAGGAAAAAGGTGTTTGGAAAGGTAGAATCAGAAAGGATACCAACAAGGAAGGTCTGGGATTATGCCATAGATCTCAAGGAGATGTTTTAACTGTGAAAAGAAAAGATTTACCCTTTGTCCAAAAACAAGAGAGAGAAAGTCCAGAATTTTGTGAACAATCAATTAAGAAAGAGGTATATCAGACCATTGAAATCCCCTCAAATATCACCAGTATTCTTTGTGAACAAAAAGAATAGAAGCAAGAGGATGGTTATAGACTACTGTGGTTTAAATAAACAAACTGTAAAGAATAACTACTCATTACCATTGATAACAGACTTGATTGACAACATGGGGAGTAAGAAAGTATTTACAAAGATGGATCTGCAGTGGGGTTTTAACAACATAAGAATTAAGGAAGGAGATGAGTAGAAGAGAGTGTTTACAATGCATGTAGGGTCATTTGAACCAACTGTAATGTTTTTCAGGATGAAAAATTCACCAGCCACATTCCAGGCAATGATGAATGAAATCCTGAGAGATCTGGTAAATGAGAGCAAAGTAGCTGCATTTGTAAATGATATGTTGGTAGGGACTGAAACTAAGAAGGAACATGATGAAATTATAGAAAAAGTACTGAGAAGGCTGAAAGAGAACAATCTGTTTGTAAAGCCAAAAAAGTGTATGTGGAAAGTAAGAAAGATTGGATTCCTTGGAGTTATCATAGGACCCAATGAAATAGAGATAGAGAAGGAGAAAGTGGATGGAGTACTGAGTTGGCCAGAACCAAAGAATGTGAAAGATGTCAGAAAGTTTTTAGGCCTCACAAATTACTACAGGAGGTTTATTAAGGACTTCACTTGAGTAGCAAGACCAATGAATGGGCTAACAAGAAAGGATGTAAAGTGGCAATGGGGAAGTGAACAACAATGAGCATTTGACGAGCTCAAAAGGATCTTTACAATAAGACCAGTATTTGCAGCTCCAGATTTAGACAAAGAATTTAGGGTAGAAGCAGATGCCTCAAATTATGCAACTGGAGGAGTGCTCTCAATGAAGTGCTCAGATGACTTATGGAGACTAGTGGCTTTTATCTCAAAATCTCTCAGTGATATTGAAAAGAACTATGAGATACATAAAAAAGAGATGTTAGCTATAGTCAGGTGTTTGGAGGCATGGAGACACTTCCTAGAAGGGACTATGATAAAGTTTGAGATTTGGACAGATCACAAGAATCTTGAATATTTTATAAAAGTGCAGAAGTTGAATAGAAGACAAACCAGATGGGCCTTGTATTTATCAAGGTTTGACTTTATGCTAAAGCATATTCCAGGGAGTAAAATGGGAAAGGTAGACAGTTTGAGCAGGAGACCAGATTGGGAGATAGAAGTAGAAAAGGATAATGAGAATAAAACATTGGTAAAGCCAGAATGGCTAGAAGTCAGAAAAATAGAGAAAGTGGAAGTAATAGTAGAGGGAGTAGATCTACTAGAGAAAGTAAAACAGTCAAAGGTAAAAGATAATGAGATGTGTTATGAGAGCCCTGAGCAGGAAAAAGTCTCCTGTGCATTTGAACACTTAGTCCAAAACCTCAAAGTGTACAATGGGGTTGAGATATAAATAGCAGAGGAACTTAAGAAGCCAAGTCATGTGATAAGGTCACGAGGTTGTAGAACATTCTGGAGGAACATGTGATCATGGACTAGTAGCGGTACAGCCATTGTAAAAGTAGTATAAGTAGTAGTCCAATCCAACAAAGAACTCTATCAAGTTCTTCTTGAACATCCACCTAGGGTGATCACTAAGGACATTCACTGTCTCTTGATAACAAGGTAATTAAGACAGTAGAAGAGATGAAACAAGCAGGAGTAAAGATGCTAAGAGATGAGGAATGGAAAGAAGTCAATGGTATTATATATAAGAAAGGGAAGGTATACATACCAAGAGATGAGAAACTGAGAGCAGAGATTATTCAGTTGCATTATGATATGCTATTGGGAGGACATGGAGAATAATGGAAAACAGTAGAATTGGTTACTAGGAACTTTTGGTAGCCAAGAGTTACAAAAAAAGTAAAGCAATATGTGGAAGGGTGCGATGCTTGCCAGCATAATAAAAACCACACAGAATAGCTGGCAGGAAGATTAATGCCAAATTCAATTCCAAAAAAACCTTAGACATATATTTCAGCAGATTTTATCACTAAGTTGCTGCTAGCACAAGGATATGACTTGATTTTAGTAGTAGTTGATAGATTGACAAAAATTGTATATTTTATTCCTACTATGGAAAAGACATCAGTAGAAGGACTAGCTAGGTTGTTTAGAAACAATGTGTGGAAGTTACATGGGTTACCTGAAAGTATCATTTCAGACAGAGGACCCCAGTTTGTAGCAGGAATAATGTGGGAGTTGAATAAGATATTGGGGATTGAAAGTAAATTGTTGACAGCATTCTATCCTCAAATAGATAGACAAACAGAGAGGGTTAATTAGGAACTAGAGTAGTACTTAAGGATGTTTATTGACCATAGGCAGGAACAGTGGCCAGATTAGTTAGGAACAGCAGAGTTTGTCTACAACAATAAAGCACACTCAAGTACCAAAACATTGCCTTTCAAGGCAAATTATGGACAAGATTCTAGGATGGGATTTGAGACAAGAAGAAAAGGGAAATACAAGAGAGTGGAGAAATTTATAACAAAAATGAAGGAGATTCAGAAAGAGGCAAAAGTGGCACTAGGGAAAGCACAAGAAGAAATGAAGAAGTATGCAGATAGAAAGAGAGCAGAAGTTAATGAGTATAAAGTAGGAGACTTAGTGATGCTAAGTACTAAGGATCTGAAATATCAAATGGTTGGGAGGAGAATGGAAAAGTTGACAGAGAGGTTCATAGGACCTTACAAGATAAAAAAATTGTATCATTGAACACAGTGGAATTAGAACTATCTAGTACAGTGAAAATACATTTGGTAGTTAATGTTAGTAGAATACAAAGATATATAGGGCAAGTAGAGGGGTAGAGAAAAGAGCAACCAGCTCCAGTTATAATTGAGGGAGAAGAAGAATGGAAAGTGGAGAGAATCCTGAATAAGCAGCAGATATGAGAAAAAGACAAGTACTTAGTACAATAGAAGGGATTTACAGCAGAATCAGATACTTGGGAAAAAGGGAAAATCTAGAGAATGCAAAAGAAACAATAGAAGAATATGAAAAGAAATACTGACAAGATATGGAAAATATAAAACAGCAAGAGAAAGAAGGAACATTTAGAAGGGAAGAGCTACTGAGACAATTTACAGCAAAGAAGTTATTTGGATGGTCAGATAAACAGTATGATGAGAAATATTGGGGAAGACTAAAAAGAAAATGGAGATGATAGAAAGAAGGAAAAGTTAAGAAACAAAGAACAATGGAAACAATAAAGGAGGAAGAAGAAATTGAGCAAGAAAATTTGGAACTCAGGGAGTGAATAGAAGAAGATAACAATGAGATGGAGAACATCTGCAATCCCTACTACAAGTTGTAAAAGTCCTTGTAACGAGGAATCTTGAGAGGGGGGTGGTGTTATGACTTGGCAAAATGACTAAGTTATTATTTATATTTCTTTTCTTTTTTTTTTCTTTTCTCTTCTCATTTGGACTTACTACAAGAAAGGAGTGTGGGAAAGTGTCACATAACAAATGTCACACATTACAGTCACATGTCAGGATGTCACAGGGTCACATCACATGATAAGTGTGGGAGAGTAGTGCACAGACCATATAGTAGTTGTATAAGTAGTGTATAGAATCCAATGGAAACTCTATCAAGTTCTTCTTGTCAACTCAGACTTCAAGTGTGATTAAGTCATCTCAGGCTAAGTCACTACAGTAGTGCCATCCATGTTAATTCCTAAACCAGTTGGGTTCTTTGTGTTAATCAAAAGTAGGCCCAAAGTCCAGGCATTGTGCACTCTCTATTCCTTGGGGGATGGGGTTTCTAAGTCCCAAGGGGTTTCAGTAAGGGGAGCTCCATCAGCTAGTGGAGTAGAGGATTGTTCAATAGATCCATCAAGGTAGCCAAAAGCTCCTTTTGACACAGCTGTTGTGTGAATGAGTCTTTGCCATAATGCCCAGTTGGTGCTGTTAAATTTGTCTAATTCAGAAAAAGTAGTAGTGGTTGATGTCATTCTAGTAAGTTTTGCTTAATGTCAATTTTCTAGTAGAAATTATTGAGCACTTGGGCCCATAACCTATCAGATATGTAAGCTCAGGCGTCACGAAGTAAAGTGGATGACTTGGTATATATTTACCTATCAGATATGTAAGCTATATACATCTGTGAGTTACCATAGTCTAAGAGAACACAACATATAT
>Ga0154004_1000067_pt1 | contig 24484 bp, 27 predicted proteins | sample TSFL088MetaG_FD_104727 | JGI IMG/M metagenome (GOLD analysis project Ga0154004, IMG submission 104727) | Attine ant fungus gardens microbial communities from Florida, USA - TSFL088 MetaG | ecosystem: Host-associated > Fungi > Mycelium > Unclassified | place: USA: Florida, Lake Talquin State... | reverse complement strand
TAAGATGGAAAAGGCAGATAGCTTGAGCAGGAGGCCAGATTGGGAGGTAGAAGTAGAAAGGGACAATGAGAATAAAACACTAGTAAAACCCGAGTGGCTAGAAGTTAGAAGAACAGAAAGGGTAGAAATAATTGTGGAAGGAGTGGATCTATTGGAGAAAGTAAGGAAGTTGAAAGTAAAAGATAATGAAGTAGTCAAAGCAGTGGAAGAAATAAAACAAGCAGGAGTAAAGATGCTGAGAGATAAAGAGTAGAAGGAAGAGAATGGTATAATGTATAAGGAAAGAAAGGTGTATATACCCAAAGACAACATACTGAGAGTAGAAATAATTAGGCTACACCACAATACACCAGTGGGAGGATATAGAGGACAATGGAAGATGGTGGAGTTGGTCACCTGAAACTTCTGGTGGCCAGAAGTAACTAAGGAGGTGAAACAATATATGGAAGGATGTGATTCTTGTTAGAGGAACAAAAACCATACAGAATAGCCAGCAGGCAAATTAATGCCCAATTCGATACCTGAAAAACCTTGAACATATATATCAGCAGACTTTATCACCAAACTGCCAATAGCACAGGGATACGACTCAATCTTAGTAGTAGTAGACAGATTAACAAAAATGGTCCACTTTATCCCTACTACAGAGAAAATGTTGGCAGAAGGACTAGCCAGGTTGTTTAGAGACAATATATGGAAGCTACATAGGTTACCTGAGAGCATTGTCTCAGACAGAGGACCACAGTTCATAGCAGGAATAATGCAGGAGTTGAATAGGATGTTAGGGATTGAGAGTAAGTTGTCAATGGCATTCCACCCTCAAACCAATGGACAGACGGAGAGGGTTAATCAGGAACTGGAACAGTACTTAAGGATGTTTATCGACCACAGGCAGGAGCAGTGGCCTGACTGGTTAGGAATGGCAGAGTTTGTCTACAATAACAAAATGCACTCAAGTACTAAAGTGTTGCCCTTCAAGGCAAATTACGGACAAGATCCTAGAATGGAGTTTGAGATGAGAAGAAAGGGGAAATACAAAGGAGCAGAGAAATTTGTAACAAAAATAAAAGAGATCCAGGAGGAAGCAAAAGCAGCACTGGGAAAAGCACAAGAGGAGATGAAGAAATACGCAGATAAAAAGAGAGGAGAGATCGATGATTATAAAGTAGAAGACTTAGTGATGTTGAGCACAAAGGATCTGAAATACCAGATGGTTGGAAGGAGGACAGAAAAGTTAATGGAGAGGTTTGTAGGCCCTTACAGGATAAAGAAAATTGTATCATTGAATGCAGTAGAATTAGAACTACCTAGTACAGTAAAAATACACTTGGTAGTTAATATTGTCAGAATACAAAGATATATAGGGCAAGTAGAGGGGCAGAGAAAGGAGCAACCAGCTCCAGTAATAATTGAGGGAGAAGAGGAATGGGAGATGGAAAGAATCCTGAATAAGCAGAGAATACAAGGAAAAGACAAGTACCTGGTATGATAGAAGGGAGGGAAAACTTAGGAAATGCAAGAGAGGCGATTGAAGAATATAAAAAGGAATATCAACGAGATATGGAAGATGTAAAAAAGCAAGAAAAGGAGGAAGGACAAGAGGGCAAAGAACTATGGAGACAATTAAGGAAGAAGAAGACAAATCAGGGGTAAGAGAGTGGACAAAAGAAGATAATGAGGAAATGGGCAACATGGTTGACCCATACTATGAGTTATAGGGAAATCCTTGGGATGAGGAAACTTAAGAGGGGGGTGGTGTTATGATATGGCCAAAATGGCTAAGTCATTATTTATTTTCTTTTTCTTTTTCTTTTCTTTTTAAATCTGTGGACATGTAAAACAACTAAAAGGAGACATGCAGGAGTTTATAAATAGAAGTAAACACAGGAGGTGTATAAGTAGTGTACTACAATTGAATAGGAACTCTATTGAGTTCTCCTTGTCAACTTAGACTAGGAGGATGATTAAGTTGCCTCAGGCTAAGTCACTATAACCAGGATAAATAAACATGACAAAGCCTGATCAACATATATAAAAGGAGGAACATGTCTATCCATTTTTGGTTATTCTATTACCCTAATTGTAAGAGCAATCAGAACAATTCTAAATTACATCTCTATTGATGAGTATAGAGCAAGATATCACCTCCAAGAGTTGATTACATGCCCATACAGTAAATAAGATCTTGAGACCAGAACTCATATCCTTATATAGTACTCTAGGTCTACAAAAACCTGAGTAACACTTCTCTTTCTATGCTTAGGTAACCTTATCAAGTTTCTTATATTCAATTCTACCACATTTGCCTTCACACAACCCAGAGAGCCCCCATAGCTCCTCAAATCAGTCAAAACATACTCCCTACTCTGCCTTCTCTCTTAGAAGACAAACATTAATGTATAGAGCTCTATTTATACCCATGCTCTACTATCTACCTTGTCTCTAGCCTTATACTGCCTCTTTTACTATATATTTTTCTCTGCTTCTATCTTATTCTGCTTTTATTTCATTCTACTTGTATATTTATTAGAGGTACTAAGCCTCTGTAGTTAGTAAACTACTACAGACTTTGTATTAAAAATCATTGATTAAAAATTAAATAAAAAATAAAAAAATAGTAAAAATTATCGTCATACCAAAGTTTTGCTTGTTTGAGTCTCAGTTTTAAATCTTCTATTTGGTTCTGCAGTACTGCCTCTCGTGAAGTACTCTACTGTTGTTGCTTCAACCACTCAAGTTTTTTTGTATCAAGCTGACCCTTAAGTCTCCTCTATTGCTACTACCTCAGACTGAAAAAGACTCTCAATATGCTAAAGATACTGTGTATCAATGAGAGGGTATCCAGGTGTATATATATAAAGGTTATCAGGATCTGTAGTATAGGTGAAAAGTGTTGAGAATTAGATTAGTGTATAAATTGTTGATTTTTAAAAAAATTAGGTTGGTGTGACAAGTGTCATGTATATAACTAGCATAGCTGATTAATCTAATAGATCACTTAATATCAAACCTTGTGACTTTATTTGACAGTTGTTTGCCTATAGTGTTATGGTAAGATCATTCAGGGTAACCAAATAAGCTAACCTTCTTTATGCTTTCTTGAAATCTTAATGAAATTGTAGGGTTCTCAGTTATTTAGTTCTTGGCATCAATCAATAGCACAAGGAGCACTTTGTTTTTGTACTCATCCTTAATCCTGATTATATAACAATAAACTACATCCATATGCCATAGTACAATACCCTAAGGTTGTTGAAATATGAGCATTTTCATTTCATCATCACTTTATTATTTCCATTCCTCTCTTTCCACTATTAGTTGTTTCTTATTATATTTCTATAGTTACTTCCAACACTACCTTCCTATACAAACATGTACACAATGTTTGTACTCAAGCTGTGGCTAAGTTTTCACCAGGACCCAGTTTTTGACACTTAATCCTAGGTATGTATTTCTTTATTCTTTGGCTTACTTACTTTGTATTGACCTAGTCTTTGACACTTGGTCCTAGTCTTAGTTGACTTGAGTATAATAATATTCTCTAAATATTCCAACGTCCACTGTTACTCTGCTGTGATAAGTTTAACTTGTACAACTTTGGAAATCTTTGGTTTTCTGAATCTTCTAAATGGTATTAATGCTTATAGCAGTCATCTCAGAATACCTTTTTGATAAAATACAGATATAATTCAGTACTCAGAGTTATAAGAGCTGAGAATTGCATACAAGCAATTATATATGATATGTATATATTAGTATATGATAGAATGTTTGGTGCACTCAGAAACATAGTAAGACAGTAACCATCAGATATCATGATAATGGGTATAGCAATGTGCATTAGGGTATTAGCAGTGTTGAATAAGGATCTCCTGGTCTATCTTGAGAGTGGTAGATAACTTCCCATAGGGATCTGGAATATAACACAATATCAAGTAGGAAGGAGATAGCAGCATAGGAAGACTATAATATAATATGAATTACTATGAATATACTATGAGTGTGTACTCTAGGTTCTGGAAAGTGACACAATAAGTGGAGCTGGAGAGTAGAATACACTACTAAATAAAATAAAAGATGTTACTCTCTGGTTCTGTAGTTTTACCGCTAGTCTGGAGAAAATACAATAATAATGTAGAAGTGGAATGATCTTAGCCTCAGCTTGTGCACTGTGTCTCAATCTCCTGTTGCATGTGTGGTTGCTTATTTCAAAGTAGTGGAACATCATCCAAGAGAGAGGTAAATTCAGGAGTAAGGAGTTATATAGTAGAGAGTGCTACAAGAATATGGAGGAGAGTAGATTTAGGACTCTAGAACTTTGAGACTTTAGGACTTTAATCTACAAACTAGATTACTACCATATATCTACTCCATATATATACCAACTGGAGTAGAAGAGAGCCAGTCTAAAACAAAATACTCCTAGTCTGAAACACAATATTTCTATAGGAGATAAATAATAATAAAGAATATAAATATTAATATTAATTCATACCAAATTTTCTGGTATATGATATGCAACAATTAACATGGAATGTTAAAAAATACTCTGAATTCACCTCTACTAGATAGTAAATTTTTTATTTGCCAATATATCTTATGATAAAGTCTTTCATTTACAACTTGAAGCTTCTTTCATATGACAGAAGTTATTAACACATTTGATAATTCAGATTCCTACCATCTTTGACTTGTATTATCTTGGGGAATAGCTGTTGAGTTGGGAACGAGCAATGCAAAATAACAGGAGAACTTGTTGCAAATATACAATGTTCTTCATTACTATGTAGACTATTTATCCTATACAAAACAATAAGACATGAGACAATAAGAGAGAAATAGTCTAAGATATAAGACTAATTTTAGTATAGCATTTGATATTCCAACAATAGCTTCATTGTATGTATACATACACCACATAATAAATTGTTGAATCTTTCAAAAAAAAAAAACTTTGCTATATGACCTTTGGTAGCTCATGATAGAGGAGAATACCATCAGCATAATAAATAGTAAGCCTATATTTGTTATTATTTTTTATAATACCATCAAGACAAAGTCCAGATATCTAATCTATTTATAAAATACCAAGTGAATTCTAACAAGGCCTCCCAACCCCTTATCAGATTACAACATTGAAGAAGATCTCTCAGATTTAAAATCCAAGCCAGAAGCTCAGCATCTATTCTAGGAGATCTAGGTACTCAGATTTCCCCAGTATCACAAATAGCCACTTACTGATTTGTGATTTGCTGATTTGGTAATCAAAAGACTCAAAAAAGTGAAGTTAGACAAGTGACAAAAGATGTTATTAAGTTTGAGGTTTATCCTTAGACATACAGTCCTTAAATACATAATTGTGGTGGTCTATGCACCAGGATAGCCTACTATATGATCACTATCTATTATTCTATATATAGGAGTGCTATTGTTCTTGAAATAGAGATAACCTAACCATCTTAGGGCAGTCCTTTGTTCTATTCAAGAACAGATAATAATCTATAGGTAAAGATTAGTGTTATGTGCAAATATTGAGGACCTTGTATCTCCATAGGATCTTATTGCCTCAGGTTCTTTTCATAGCTGAAAGAAGCACATCAAAGAGAGCTTCACAATGGTCATTGAAGCAAACAATTATGTCAAGCAGTTCCTGAGAAATTAGCAATTTGGTGTCTGGTGACTTGGTGATCACAGACTGATCTGCTAATAACTCAGTGAATACTGATTGCCTTCAGACGTTTTGGGTACCATTTGAAAGGTCTTCTTAAGGGCTTTTGGTGGCCATTTAGATTGTTGAAATCAGTTGAGTATCCCTGGAGTTATGGTCCAAATGAAGTTTGTGACACCTAGATTGCCTATGAGAAGTCAGATTACATGTATACTGCAGAGTAGACCACTTGGATATAATTGTACACATTGTAGTGGAAGTCTATTATTACAATGTAAACTGTTTTATAGACATGGACAGCCATCAACTTTTTATGTGGTTGGCGCTGTACAATCTTTGCCTACTGAGGCAATCTGGATCCTTTGAAGATCTACTCGATTCTCATACCACCAATGCATCACAACCCCCTTTTCTCTATAGCCAACCTGACTCATAATTTCTTGAAACAGAGCCTCAACCAATTCATCCCTAGTGCCATCTTTTTTTTCCTTATCTCCATCGTTAGATAGAATTGACTCTGATGACGTTGACTTTGACGAGGACATCGGGATGGAGGTGATGATTATTTTAATTCTTTCGAGGGCTCGAAGTACGAGGGAAAGAGGAAGTGAGGAGACAGCAGATATAAGTGTCAATCGCAGCCGATTTAAGCGTGCTTCGCCCATATCGCTTCGGATAGACGTATCGGTTCCCTTTTCTTTTCCCACGTTGCATACTTGTTCGTCGGGACAAATAGCATCCAACAACAACTGTATGCAATACCACGAGAGACTCGGAGGCTCTTCGGGAGTATCACCCACGTTCAATGTATTTGCTCCAGCACATCGTACAAGTGCAGCAAAAGCCATTCGGAGCTGGGGTGTACTCAGTCGCCCATCAGCTGAATTCTGTCAGATAAAGAGGATAGCAGTCAGTATCTATACGTGCAGCAGCACCGGAGAATGTTGACGACTTGTGAGAATTATAACCGACCGGCACATCAATACGCAGCGAGAGAAAGATGAGACGACATGATCACGTCGGAAGTTTTGTCAATTTATCCAAACCAATACGACAGACTTCTTCGGGGAATAATAATTACTTCACGTGTTGGGTAACTCACCTCGAGCAAACAGTGAGCATAGAACGGGACCAATTTCATGACTGGGTCCAGGTTCTCTAAATCTTTGTGTATTGTTCCGCTGCTGTCGGCATGTGGATTGACTTTACCTGACCTGTAATGAGGGTTTAAGGATTCGGGATGACGTTGTAGTCGTTGCGCGCGAGATGCAAAAACAGAAAGGATCACAGAGTGAGCTGATTCATATGTCTCTCTATGCGAAGAGTCATAGAGGTACCTATATGGAAACAAGAAAAGTATCAGCGAAATTAGGAGATTGGTCATAGGCAAAGTTTAACTCTAGTTCGCGCTAACATCTGCGGCTCCGAGGATGGCGGCAGTTTGAGTACCGGGATAGAAATGAGAGCAAAAAGTAATCTCAAAAGTAGGAAACCAGGTCAAGTCACCCGGTATTGACACAAAGCAGAAAGAGGAGATTGGTCCGAAGTTTGTAAGGGGAAAGGTAACTTACGGTAAACAAGCGTCAAAAACATATCCCCAGACATTGCTTTCATCCAACACTGGAACGAGTTGTTCAATGCTTGCCAGGACAAGCGCTGTTTTTGCATTTCGAAAAGAGGTGGGAGCTTCAAAGACTATTGTGAGAAAACAGAGAAGAATCGCATTCAAAAACTGACTACCTCTTGCAAATGAGGGGGACTTGAGTATGAGGCATTGGTCTTTCACATACGTATTTGGTAAATCGTCATGTGTTTCGTGGGTTTCTTGGGCTAAAATATCAAGGGCCAGGTAAAAAGTCTTTTTTAAGTGCTCAAAGCCTTGCGAGGTAGAGGTGACACCTCCAAACTGGGAGATCACGAATGCAGAGCAGGACAGAATCTCAAGAACGCGAAGGGCAAGCTCGGAGGGACTGGTTGAGGCCTGGACATAAGAAATTGATCCTGGCTCAATGTAGACGATAGAAGCCAAGATGGCATCCGACAACATGATTGACGAGAATAGCATAGTTTTCAGGATAGACCAGATCTTTTGTGTGATTGGACGCGAGTCAGGTGCTAAGAAGATGTTGGCAGAGCTTCATCAGCCAAGCATACTCATCTACTCACCTATATCATCCTCGGTGGCGTCGGCGAGAGGTGCAATACTCCAATCGTGCTCAAGATGCTTTACCATGTCCCGCAAGAGCTGGAGTGCTTCCGATGCTGCACGTAATCCCTCGGACTTTTTGGAGTCGGAAGAACTTTCAAGCCGGGAACGCAGACTCCTCGCTGCTAGGCGAGACAATGAAGCGGCGGATGAGAAGGCCGGAGATCCAGTAATCATATGTAGAGTTCGTGCTAGAGGAGAAGCTGGCTATATACAAGGCTGAGGGTCAATACTGATTGACAGTCCGAACCAGAGAAGAGTCCCAGCTTACTGGTATGGAAATTTTATATTCGTCTTGTTGCATGATGGAGGTCGACAAGTCGTGTAGAAACCTGCCGCCACAAAAAAGCGGTGAAAGGGTCATGAGAACCAAATGATTCAGAGTTGGCAGAGGGAGAATATTGAACTGCGTTTGGGACATGAGAGGAAGAGACTGTGCAGCGATGATCAAGGCCAAAGTGAGCACATCTTGAAGGAAGAGAATTCCATTTTTCAAAATGGCATCAAACAAGAATGAAATGAGATACTCACCTTGACCCGCAGGCTGAAACTCCTTCTCCCAATCACTGGCTAAGTCAGAGGTAAGTCCGTAAGGATATGTGTCCATGATTTCGGCTACTGCCATCATTAACTCTTGCTCAACACCGTTCTTGGAGTTTCCAAGATACAAGGAAAAAGCCTCGTCTGACTGATTCTCCTTTAAATTGGCTTCCAAGTCGAGTATACCCAGTAGTAAGCCGGACAGAGAAGATAACCTGAGAATAGGGTGTCCACCCTGAATACCTTTGACGACATTGTCTATCCACTGACCTAGGGTGGCGTTGATAGAGCTAGAGAAAAGATTCACAAGTCGGGAGCCATTTTTTATATCATTCTTCTTTTTGCTGTACCGCAGATGCGTTGCATGACGGAATGCGGTGAGCAGGGACTGCAGCCTGTCACTGGTAAACGGCTGGACGAGGTAGAGAGTAGACGAAACTGCCGAAGCAGCCAGAGGAGTAGGTAGAGGAGAGATGTGAGCAAGATAATGAGCCAAAGCACTCTGAATGGTAGTCAGTGGCAAAATTGGATCGGCACTGCGCAGGTGCGCAAGCAGATTTGTGTATGCGCGATCCATGACACAGCCACGCCCACGCTTGCCCGGATATGACACTTATGTAAGATATCACTGGAAATCTAAAAATACCTACATTCCAGTACACAATGCTCATCTCTCGCAACTCGGGACCCTGGCTCGTGGACTTGTATACTCGATATCCGTAAGGTTGAAAACCGCCTCGGTTGTTCTCAACCACACAAGGAAGGAGCGATACTAGGATTTTCCCATCTAAAATGAACTCTCCGATAGGTATCTATATCAGCCGCAAGCCGCGTTAACTCAATCAATGAACGTGCCATTTGTGCTGCTGCTGTCTTGAGGTTGTAGTTCTCACAGTGCAACGTGAGGTTACATCTCGAGTTTTCGGCTGGGGATATAAAGAGCCATTCTACATCAATTTCCACTAAGCTCACTTCATCCAGCAGAATATCCCCAGAACCTCTTGTCATTCATATGATGACTGAGGCAAGTGTTACATGACTCATCATCAACTGTATGTTGCTTGTTATTATTACTTAGCATCTTACTCAAATATCAAGCGCTCGCACTGCCTTCTGTTGATCGTTAAAATATTTTCGGGGCTTTGCTCATCTCACTTTCCAAGAACCGCCATCCCGACTCGCCTCTTCTCCATCGACAGCAAAAGGGGTGTTTTTTGGTTTACGAAGTAAGAGAGCTGTCGTCAATGAGCCGTCGGGACTACGGGAGCTTTATGAATTCATAGCTCTTATAAGGCGTGGTAGCCTCATGTGAAACTGGGAAACGTGGACTGACCTTGGATCTCAGGAAATACCATAAATAAGCACAACCTGCACCAAGATTGGCCTTGCTGTCATGGATATCCTCCAAGAGTTCATCACCTCGTTCAGCTGGCTCCTCCCTCTTTCGGTGATGATCATCGTGATGATCAAGAACCTCTCAGACCCCAAGTTCCATTCGATTCCTGGATATACAAAAAATTCTACCCCACCAGGGGCAAACTTTATGTCCACCTTTCGTGCGCCGTCCCCTGCTCTGGTTCAAGATAGGAAGGAAGAGCAGATAGTGTTGAGGGGTTGTAGGATGATGAAATCCAGTGCCCCGCCAAATGTTGCTGTCAGACAAATGTCCACAAGCGTTCAGCCCTGCTCTCTACGAGAATCTCTTTCTATCATGAGTCTGCCTGTGGAGGTTCGATTACTAATTCTTCGGCACTGTGCGCCTATACCTTCGGAGCGGCAGGGGCCAAATTCACTTGATACGTTCTTGAAACTCTTAGGTGTGTCGAAGACATTACAACAGGAAGCGTATATAGCATGTCTGCCGCACGTACCGCTTGCATTGTGGTCTAAAAAGGGGATATCCTCATACCGAAAGTTATTGCTCAAAAAGCCAGAACTAGGATGTCTTGTACGGCATCTATGGATAGGGACGGGTAAACTGGACCATGAAGAGCTGAGTTGGGGGTTGGACATCATAGGTGCCACTACTCGCTTGCGTTCTCTTGCATGTGGAGAGTACTTTCTTGCACACGCTGTGAATGGAGGACTGTTAGCAAAGACATGTGGGAGGGTTACACTTATGGTTGTGGAGAAGGGAATCCAGTACAAAGCGTGGGGCATCACACAGGTGCGTTTATGCACCGGGGTATACTCAACAAGGGAGAATTTTCCGGATGCTACGACATTGTGTTTTAATGCGAGAAGAGCAAATATGAAGGCTGAGAGAGTGAAAGTAGAGTATGAGGCTGTAGATAGGTGGGCAAAGACCGTTCAAGCATTCATAGTTGTCGAGCGGGATGCAAACATATCATCATCGAGGGGCATGGAAGTCAATTCTCAAGTTGAAAAGAGGAGCGGAAGACAAGAAATATTCTCTGTAACGTTACCTGCGAAGTGGACAGAATGGGACATCTGGAGTAGTGATGTGGTAGGAACGGGAGTCTGGGATATATGTGGGTTGACATGAAACGGAGTTCCAGTGTCGAATACTTAGCCAGCTCGGCGATGCCTAGGAGGAATATTGGAAATTATCAATCAGATACTGCACGATCTGTCCACTTGTCACGTCCGCCTGTTTACGGATGTGTAATGGTATAGGCTATGAATTTTTGTGCTTCGGAATGTTCGAGACGAGGCATACAGTCTCGTCTGGCTTGATCTTTTTGCGTCGATTTAAAGGATGACTGGTGCTAACGCTCACTGCCTCAGAGTTTCGATTGCTCAATAAAGCTAAAGGCTGCAGTACTGACGTAGATCACTAATACGTCCAAATAATTATCAGATACAAGAACTTTGTGTTCTAGACTTATCCTTAGCTGTGTCAAAGCCAACGCCAGCAGGTTCTGTAAGGCTATATCAAACGCTGACTGTCACAAAATTCAACAATATATTGTATCGAATCACATGTGGTGTGTCCTAAACATATGGTGACATCATGATAGCTTGTAAAAATTCCTATGTTGGTTTTCATACGCTTGCAAAGTAGACAGGACTTAAACACCGGATGTAGGCCCAACGTTATTTCCTGTTGGTCTTTGAGCCCTATCTAGCTCGACATCCTTATTTTTTGGATGTCCTAATTGACTAGCTCCTTCCTTCTTCCGGTGAGGCTTTCCATCATGTCGAACTTCTTTAGAAGACATGCCGCTTCCGGGATGGCCAAAGCCTTGATGGACGTCTTTACTAGTAGTGGAGAGCTCTGAACCTCTAAATGATGATGTGTCTGCTTCGGGAGTTGTTCTGCCAGCGTCGGTGTCAATGATGATGTCGCTGATTACCCTGGAAGGAGACGGGTTTGCGCCTGGTGGAGATGTTTCAAGAGAACTATACGAGAGATTATCTGGTTACCTTCGGGACAGCCGTCTACAATACCATTGTTAAACCTATTTGATTCTGGAAGCTGTGATTCGCGGGATTGCATGTTGGATGTGTATAAGAAACCGTCTATGACCTCACGTCTGTGTGATATATATATATAGTTGAATTGATCATTGTCGGATCACTATGCGGACAAGGACCGGCCGAAACCGGAGGCTTAGTGAAGAGAATTATGCCATTCTCATCGTCCTTTGCTTTTCTCCAATCCGTTCTAGTTATTATTCCTCCTGCACTGGTCACATTTCTCTTCTAAAGTAGTTCTATTTCTTGTGAGCCAAGAACGAAGATACGTTCCCAGCAGTATAGTGGTCGACGACGACGACGAAGGAGACCCCTTTAGGGGTAGAGATATGGGAGATGAACCTCACAAGAAGAGCAAATGGACAACTAACAGTATGATTGGTAAGTGTGGCGTTGTCTCTGACGACGTCCAACCATGATCTCGGGTTTCAAGATGCTAATCGATGTCGTATGACGTCTTTATCGCAATATTCGAAGAGTAGCCGGTGCAGGCGGCGGCTTGGTTGCTAGCATTGCGACATGCCCATTAGATGTGATCAAGACCAAGTTGCAGGCACAGAGAGCCATCCAGGGACAGTCGGGATACCTTGGGATATGGGGTACATTGTGATTAATATACCTGACGTATTTTCTGTGCTTATTCATCATACCAGGAATTGTCAAATCAATTCATTCCCATGATGGGCTTCACGGCCTGTATCGAGGCTTAGGCCCGACCATTCTTGGTTACCTTCCGACATGGGCGATTTATTTTTCAGTTTACGATTTTATTAAGACTACTTTTGGAGAAGTACCCCTCGGTGTGGCGCCAGAACCAGCTGGGCATGCCAAGGGCGATCAAATATATCCTGCCGCACAAGTAAAGGGGTATCAACCATTAATTAGAGAACATCCGTGGTCACTCCACCTCCTTTCGGCTATGACTGCAGGTGCAGCCAGTACATGTGCGACGAATCCACTATGGGTAATTAAGACGAGGTTTATGGTGAGTGTCGTTCATTCCTGCAGAACTAAGAACCTCATGCATGCTGTTTTAGACGCAATCGAGAGCAGAAGTTCGGTATCGCCACACTTGGGATGCCGCACTAACAATATACCGGACAGAGGGGGTAGCAGCTTTCTACCGGGGTCTGGTCCCGAGCTTGTTGGGAATATTGCATGTAGCAGTCCAGTTCCCACTCTATGAGAGGTTGAAGGTATTGATGGGTAGGTACATGTGACGTCTTTTCATGTGTGCGGCGATAATGTTACTAAACAACGAACATTAGCACGCGATTCAGGGAAACTGACACCACAGGAAATACTGATCTCTAGCGCTGCGTCCAAGATGACGGCATCCATAGCGACATACCCACACGAAGTGATACGCACACGTTTGCAGACTCAGAGAAGACCGCTGGCGGATGACATGAGTTCCGATGGAATGGTGAAACGGTATCCAAGCGCAGAGCGAGTGCCCTATCTTGACTCGAATCAGGCACGATTTGTAGAGGATTTACGACAGGTGAAACGGGGAGGAATTGTCTATACCACTCGGAAATTGGTGCAAAAGGAAGGCTGGGCTGGGCTCTACCGAGGCCTGTCTGTGAATCTTGTGCGGACTGTGCCCAATAGTGCTGTGACGATGTTGACGTGAGTTGCCGTTAGTCCTCACTTAGCTCATGTTCGCTTACATATCGGCAGATATGAGTTGCTTATGCAGCAGCTGAGCAGGGGGTCCCAGGTCTAGATTATTATTTCAAATAGTATATTATTGCAAACGGCTAGTTGCCGTGATCACAATCGTGTGACTTTGTGACATGGGAATGCGGATGTAACTGTTTACCATTATTGTGGCGCCTCTCTCAACACCGACCACCACCTCGTCCTCGCTGTCTTCCGCGTCCTTGACAGTTTCTTGTCGTTGCTCGGGACATCCTGCTTGCGTTTTACTAGATAATGCGATTAGCCGATTAGCCTTTTGTCCTACAGAAGTCACACTTTCTTTCGATCCAAAATGTCCTCAGCACGCCCTGGGCTCTACCAATGGCCCGAACAAACCTCTGTCACCAACATACAGACCCCACTTCCAGCACCCACAAATTCCTATGGCCGCTCAACAAGGAGGCGGCGGCGGGATACCCTGAAGGATTATCTCGTTTTTCCCCGCCAGGTTATTGCTGACCAGCAGGAAATACGTACGTCCTCTTTTTGTCCTCTTTTTCCTTGTCCCGGGTGCTATTATTTATCCCGTATAGAGGATGCAAGAACTCAGTGCCAATTGCTTTCTGGAAATGATGTCATTTCCTGCTTCCCCAATGCTGATACCTTTGTCCCTCAAAGCGAGTGGACTTCGTTTGTCTGTGCGTACCTTTTCTATCTGCCCATTTTTAATTTCACACGGGATGTCACAGGGAACTCTCGTCGCCCAGAACTCACACAAACAAATCTGGTCGACCTCTTTCTCTTCCGAGCTGACTCACAGCAGCAGATTCTCCACAGACGAAATCTCACCAACCCGTTTGGCGAAGCCGGTGTTTTCAATGCGCAAGTAAATGATACGTGGTTCGGTACAGAGGGTCTGTCGTGGAATGGCACCAATCAATCCTTCCCTTACTACTGGGTGATTGCCCGGAGTGATAGAGGCCTTGATGGCAGCGAAATTCCACAGAGCATTTTTTCTGCTGTCCGTGAGTAACATTCATTTTCTCCCCCTGCCTTCCTCTTGGCCTTCCTCGCCTTTTCCTCGCCTCACGGATCACTCAGCCGCTTTTACCTCTCTACCTCTCCTGTTTGTCCCATCCTTCTAACACGTAATCTTGTTACAGAAACAACTTTTTTGGACTCAGTCATCTCTTCTCGCTCTGCCGCGTCCGCTTCTGCCTCATCTGCTTCTGCCTCATCTGCTTCTGTAGTCTCGTCACGATCGGCTGCATCAGCTGCTGCATCCTCAAGTCTCATCCACTCGCTTCCGCCTACTTCGTCCTCATCATCGTCTACCGCTTCCGGATCGGTCCAACCTGATGGAGCGGGTCCCGGTTTTCCGCATTGGGCAATTGCCGTCATAACAGTCCTCGGGTTTCTGGCGATCGCATCTCTTTGCGTTCTTGCCTTTTATATCCTTCGTCGGCTGCGTAGGAGGAATGACGAGCTCGATTCCAACAGGAATTCTATGGGTTCGTCATCGCCCATGATGGCAAACGTTCAGCAGCAAGGCTCACCTTTGCTCGGTGCTGCTTCGTTACCTCCTCACTCACCCGTGGGAACAGGAAATGCTGGTGCTGCCGTGGGCACGGGCCTGGCTGGCGGTGCTGCTTTCGGTGAACGGGATCGAAATGCACCGAGTGTCGTCATCCATGATGGAGCGTCAAACACCTCAGCTGGTGACAGTGGACCGTTCAGTGGTGCTGATGCGGCTATCATGGCCGATGCGTTTAGAAAAATGTTACGCAAACCCGATTTTGCGGAGCGGCTGGAAGAAGGTGATGATAGCCCCGATACTGGTAACGAAGAGGACGATAACAACCGGCATGGTGCTAGTAGTGCAGGTCTTCTTGGTCGGGAACTAGCTGAAGAAGGTCGAGATATCCGAAGTGTTAGTTCAGAACGTGGAGTCCGTGTCGAGACAGGAACAATTGAGAGTGACGCAGGTTCTGCTGCGTTCGGTCAGCGAGGAGGTACTCTCTGAAGGAGTTGTTTCTCCACATTTTCCGGAACTGTACCCGTTTTTTGTTTCTTGACAAATATTTCCCACCCACCTTCTCGTCCTTTAAGACTTCTGTACCTCGAATTCGTCTGGAATGGCCTTTCACCGTCTCACTTGCAGTCTTCATGTTTCCTTGCGCTACCTGCAACAGATTCCATACCTGAACTTGCCCCTCCAGAAGGTCTGATCCACCGTTCCTTTTTTCCTGCTCCTTGAACCTTCACAAATATTCAATATGTAGATATCATTAAGTTACGCCTCTTCGTTTCCTTTCCCTGCTCTCCCTTCCCGACCTTGGGACCCCTGGTTTAGTATCTCTTTCTTGAACTCTTGTGTTTTTGGCTCTCTTTTTAATTCCCGTGTCGACTGTTTGGATGAAATTCTCACAGTCGCTGGGAGTCTTCCTTTTCTCATTCCTATTTCAGTCCGTTCCTTTCAGATCCCTTTTCGCTCTTTTGTACTTAATTTTTGCACCCTCACTTTCGCCCCAAATCAAACTCACATTTGTTTGTTTGATATAGCTATTACCTGTAATTGTTCTTCTCGCCACCACCCCTGCCCTATGCTATCATGCATTATATCCTGGACGGTGACTATTATTATTATTCTTCCTTTTTGCTTCACTTTTCCACTTTCTCATTTCTTCTGTCTTGGTGTGTATTGCATCTTTACTAGGTTTTCAAAATTGAGATTCAATCCCCTTTGCTGTCATGCTTCCAGAATGGCGGATCGGATGTTGATTTATGAGAGTTAAAGAGCGCCAATACTTCGTTGATGCCAGCATGGTCATTGCTGTAGTAGTTGTGCGTCACAGGGAGTTAGAACGTTGTATTACCTCGGACATTTGAGGCTGATCCTTGCCCTATTTCCACATCATGGATTTAGGGCTTGAGTAGTTGAATGACTTATAAATGGCTACTACCTTGTGGTGACATGCCTGAGACTTGAGGTCCTGCCATAAGGAATTGAATTTGCAGAAGTGAAGGTTAAATGTTATTAACGGGCGGCGCTTTGACAAGAAATGCGTACAAAGATAGGACCAGATGTCTATCAGATTTCGGAGATAAATTGCAGAACATGGGCCCGAGATGACGGATATAACTCGCATAAATTCTTTCGTTGGTCCATGTCAGACATAACGCAACGCTTGGGCATATACAAAGGATTTTACTACCTCCAGACAAACTGAAGCCCTCGGCGTGGCGTCAGCAAATGACAGAAGGTACAATGTACGTACAGGGGCATAATCTTAGCTCCGTCATTGAGGAGGAAAAAATATGATGTAGCTAGTGAGACAGATAATTGCGCCAGCCAGATTTGCTCCAATGGGCTGGACCGTATCCGAGCTGACTCTGGCGCCTCATTTTTGGTAAAACCTTAAGAACGACAACAAGGAGAAGCCACACGGCGTTATGGATTACTGTTAACTAACTTGAGACGTGGTTTCCATATATCGTCAATCTCCGAAAAGAGTTTTGTGAGGCAAGCCGAAATCATCCGACTGTGTAATGTATGAATTAACTCGTGGACTACCGGTAAAAGAGCATTGGTAAAACTGCTGCGATGATGACACGATTGAATGCGGGCGATTTAATAGCGCTGAGAATCAGGCACCACGAGCTTATTGTTCACCCAACTGGTGAGAGACAGAGTGTGTGAGTGTGTACACACCCGCCATTTCGTACTAGAATCCGTGCATATCGATTTTATTTTTCTGTCAGTAGTGAAAGCCAGAATTGGTCTTCCCACCACATCTTCAGCTTCACGGGACGAACTTTTCTTCCGGAAGCGTTGGGCTCCTCCGAAGGTTCGAGGAACCAGAGTTCGGCGACATTTAATGATCTGAGATAGTGATGTACTCGATTATAGTTGAGCCCGACTGCGTGGGGTCCGTGACTATCGTCCGACAATGCAAACCTCCCGCCACGTTGAAGTATAAGCTACAAAAAAAAAAGAATAAGAAATGTCAAGGAAGGAAAAAAACCTACTTGAGCTACATCCGGTCCAGGATAAGCCGTCTTCCATTTTTTACGGAAAGCAGCTGCGTTGACTTCGAACAAGGCACCATACGCTATTGCGTACTCGACATTTCGCTCAATTCGTTTCCAGACCTCTTGAAAATCCGTAAACTTGAGATCAGGGGTGTAGAGTCGACAGAGATCGAGATGACCGACGATCTCCGGTTTGAACCTCTGTAATAACTCGTACTGGGCATCGAAATAGGCCAATAAAAACGCTTCCAGCTGTCCACGATCACCCTCTGTCGAGTCGCGCGTGCCACCACCACCGAAACTCGTAACGGACCGCCGATAAGTCGCTTCATCGAAATCAATAGGAATACCATGAACGTGGTGAACAGACCCGACGATATACTCGATGACGTGCGGCTGATACTGTTCGAGAATACACTCAAGTTCTTCGAGATCTCTTGGCGTGATGAACTCAGTCTCAAGGCCTACGAGGAGCGTAATTTGAGAAGCGTAGTGTGCTTTGAGTCGTTTGGCTTCGTCGAGGAATGAAATGAATTGCTGATTGATTGCAGCGAGAGATAATCCTTGCTGTAACCACATTTGGAAAAAAAAAGGCGGCTTATCCATCAGTTCCAATAGGGTGTGTGATAGGGTGTCCAAGCTACTTTACCTCCTCGGGGTAAAGGTCAATTTCGCGATATCGAGGTACATGCTCCGTCAACCCAAAAACTAAAAATCGCTTAGAAATAGCCTCTTGGACCACTTTTTCTAACGTCCCAACTGCATGTTTGCAGAATTGGCCAGAATGGGAGTGATGACTATGAGGCATAGATAGATAGATCTCAACGTTCTTGATCAAATAAATATATCAATCAATCAGAGAGGACAAGTCTGATGATTACATATTATGTCAAATACTAATCAAAAGATTCGAAACAGGAGAGAGAGAGACAAGAGAAAGGAAACAATCAGTCAGGCGGAAGTGGTAGCAAGTAGATACAGATACGCAGTTAGGGGCAACACCACCACCATCAACTGATGATCACCTCAAAATCTATTTGAGATGGTGCATCTCCGATGAGGTATCAAACGCGGTATCAATGATTGTTTCAATCTCCTTTTTATGTTGCACCTACGAAACAAAAGAGAGAGAATCAGAAAAAAAATCCGCTCTTCGATGTGATCGGAGTAGACAAATCACCTTGCTACCAGTGGCAACAGAGCTGGTGGGTTCACGTCCAGCGTAGTAAGGATATTTGTTCTTGTGGTACTGCGTCTTGCTAGCAGCAGTATAAATACGAGGGCCAATGTAACTCCAAGCACCATTGTTCAAAGGCTCTTCTTGACACCAGAGAAGATCTGCATTAGGATATTGATCAAGATGGGGAGTAATCTAGACTCATCAGTTAGCTCCAAACCAAGCGATCAAAATGCAGCAGCTCTAGCGCACCATGTCATAAGGGAAAGGCGAAAGTTGTTCCACGCGGCTGATTGCGACGTCCTTGATTCCACGCTCTTCACGAGCCTGTAAGAGAGTAAAGTACACCTGACCTGCAAATTTCATTGAATCAAAGGAGTCCATGTGTAAAAGTAGAAGTACCTGTGCAAAGAATATGACGCTTGATCTGCTCAGGCCCAACCAAATAGTCGGCATTCTCAGGGATATACCGTTCAAAGTGAGTATCGCCAACCATCTCATTCAAAGTCGAACGAGCACGTGGGTGTCGCAACAAACTCTTCGAGAAGAAAAGGATGAGCTACATGAAAAAAATGTCAACAAATGAACAGACATATCCGACTTCACATAATCTACTCACAGGTTTGCGGAAATCGCGATGAATCTGGCGACGGAGAACATGGAAATAATTGGCGGGGGTCCTGATGGCCAAACGTCAGGTTCACAAAAGATTGAAAGAAAAGCGATAGTGCCGATACGCACGTGGGGTAGACTACTTGCATATTGCAATCCTGGTGTTGACGCTCAATCTTCTTCGGTGAAGGATAGATATGTGGGTGATCATCACACAACTGAAGGAAACGTTCAATCCTCCCACTGGAGTGTTCAGGACCTTGACCGTCATAACCATGAGGCAAGTTCACGACCAAACCAGTGCGCTGGAGCCATTTGCGTTCACCGGCAGCAATGAATTGATCAATGATACATTGAGCATTATTGACAAAGTCACCGAATTGTGCTTCCCAGATCGTCAAGGAGTCTGGCGAGACGAGAGAGTAACCAAGTTCAAAACCTAGGGCACCGTACTCCGAGAGCGACGAGTTGCAAATGACGAAACGAGCTTGGTTGGTACCAAGGTCATTGAGAGGTACGTATTGCTGTTCATTCACTTGGTCGTGAATAACAGCATGACGCTGTGAGAATGTACCACGTTCAACATCCTGTCCAGATATGCGGACATGATTATTCTCCAATGTAAGGGTGCCGATGGCGAGGGCTTCAGCAGTCGACCAATCAATGTTAGTACCTTCCTCTACGGTCTTTCCACGAGCGGAAAGGATGCGAGAGAGATTACGATGTGCAGTAAACCCTTGTGGAGTACGAGAAATAGCTTTGCCAATGCGCTGGAGAGTATCGACATCGGAACCGGTTGAACGCGTAGGAAGAGTCTCCTCGGCGAGTTGCTTGGGTGAAGGAAAACCTGTCCAAGCAGCAGATAACCATTCCTTGGAGGTGGGGATGTAATCCTTGGCGGCATTAGCAGCCTTATCTAACATACCCCACACCCATTCCTTATGCTTCTCGATATCCGCTTCGGTGAACGTGTTGCGTCCAACTAAAAACTTGCTGTATTTTGTCAGAGGAGTGGGCTGCTTCTTGATAGCTTCATACATCCGGGGCTGAGTGAAACTAGGCTGATCGGTCTCGTTGTGACCATATCGACGGTAACATACGATATCGACCACAACATCCTTCTTGAATTTGGCACGATAGTCAGCAGCGAGCTGGCATACAAAGTTAACGGCCTCGACGTTGTCACCGTTTACGTGAAAAATGGGGGAATCTATAGACTTGGCGATATCAGAGGGATAAGGAGTCGAACGGGAGAATCTAGGATCAGTGGTGAAACCAATTTGGTTGTTCACAATCAGATGAATAGTTCCTCCGGTTCCATACGCAGGCAGACTATGCAGACCCATCGTTTCGTAAACAACACCTTGTCCGGCAAAGGCGGCATCACCATGAAGCAGAACACCCATAGCAGTTGTGTGCGAAGATTCATCGTTTTCAAAGTGCTGAATGGCACGAGTCTTTCCAAGCACGACAGGATCAGCGGCTTCAAGGTGAGAGGGATTGGCGACTAGGGAAAGGGAAACTTTCTTGCCAGAAGGTGTGGGACGGACATAGTTGGCACCGAGATGATATTTGACGTCACCAGCAGGCCAATTGTTATCTTCGCCACCCTTGAATTCGTTGAGGATAGCTTCGATTGGCTTGCGAATGACATTGGCGAGGACGTTGAGACGACCACGATGAGGCATACCAATTGTGATATGCTTAACTCCATTGTCGACTGAGCGGTCAATGAGAGCTTTCATTCCCGGGATTAATGACTCGCAACCTTCGAGACCAAATCGCTTCTCATTAGGGTATTTACTCGCAATGAATTTTTCAAACGATTCGGACCAAATGAGTCGGTCCAAGATCATACGCTTCTCCTCGACAGTATAATTCCATGGTTTGGGAGTCTCAACGCGCGCTCTAATCCAGTCACACTGTTCCTTGTCGGGAATATGAATATACTGAATACCGACAGCTCCACCTATTGCATCCAATCAGATGGGATGGCTTTGCAGGTCTAAAATTAGAGCGACGTACAGTAGATGCGTCTGAGGACCTTAATGATGTCTCCCAATTTCATCGTGCGGTTTTCTTCTGTGGCAAAATGTGGGAGGATACCAGGGCCTAGACTGATATCCTTGTCTAAGTCACGTTCCGTGAGCCCATACCGGCTCAACTCGAGTTCGGCGGGTCGGACGTCGGCCAGATCAGTATCGAGGATACCCAAGGGATCAAGCTCTGCGAGATGATGACCGCGCACTTGATACGCGCGAACAAGTAGTTGGACCTGGGTTAAAATAAGTCTGTGCTAAACGAAAGCTTCCTCGCTGGTGTGCGCGTACCTTCAAGTGATCATCGAGCTCTGCACCACCACCTCCATGTAGAGCTGGAGCGCCATCTGCTGGAGGGGGCAAAGACGTAGGGGGAGGTTGGAAAGCCTGATAGCTAGGCAAGCCCTTGTCAAGGCCAGAGAAATAGACGTCCCAAGACGGATGCACGGATTTTGGGTCCTGTTTCCAGAGTCTGTACATCTCGTCAGCATAGTAGGCATTTGTTCCGTTTGCAAAGGAGTCATTGGAAGATGGGCCCTGGGCAAGAGCATAGTTTCGGACGAGCTTGGGGGAGACAGGACGAAGGGAACGGAGAGAGGGACGGATGAGGGGGAAGAGACGGCCGACAATGCGCCTGGACAACATGTCGCCTCAAGTAGGTCGACCACTCAGAGAGAGATGATGGAAGAACAGATTTAAGGAGGATTCTGCGCTGCTGCCATGACGGAACATATTATGTAAGATCACTACTTGGTGCCGATCCAACTTAACACTACTACAGGTCCGTGAAGCTGTATACAATGTTGACTTTTCTGACCTGTAATTTTTCAGCGGCCGTCGCGCGGATGCACCTGGGAAGAAGCTTGATCCTGCCACGCCTGATGTGTAACCCCTACCCGAAGTACGTCGTAAAAAATAAAGCCACCTTAGTCTGCCAAGCACAAAGCTCGCTGGTGTCACGCTGTCAGCTGAGATTGGGAAGTCGTCGATCTACTTTGTCGAGAAAATAACAGCGGGGTGTTATATTGTCATGGAATAATTACCTAATACAAGAAATCTTGCTAATAGTGCCGAGATTGCCGAAGGCATCCGAAAAGGGAAAGAAGACCGCAACTGCACACATCCACTATCGTCCCAAACCTCTGCCGTCCTCAAGGTGAGTTTGCGTGCTGGATTTTCCAACTGTAGTGGCTTGGGAGGTGTATTGAGGGCGTTGCTGGTGTGGAATTATGGGTTGGAATGGATGGATGCATGAGAAGCGAATTGGATGAGCGTACTGACTTGGCTGCTTACAGACCCGTCATGGCCACCACAAAAACAACCAAGGGCAAGGCTGCTGCCAAGGGTGTGTTTGTTGTATTGTTCTGGGAACTTATGCTGATGAAGGTGTGAGCAGTATCAGGAAAAGACTCGAAAGCCAAGGCGGCCAAAAAAGCAGCCCTGCAAGGCACGCGCTCACATAGCGTACGAAAGGAGCGGTTCTCGGTATCGTTCCATCGGCCGAAGACGCTGAGGCTTGCTCGTGATCCCAAGTACCCGCGCAAGTCGATTCCCCATGCGCCGCGGATGGACCAGTTCCGTACGATTGTTTCGTGAGTGAGGAAATAATTGGGTGTTGAGGAGGCTCACGTGACATGCAGGCCGTTGAACACTGAATCTGCAATGAAGAAAATTGAGGAACACAACACACTGGTATTTATTGTGGATATCCGGTCGAACAAGCGCCAGATCAAGGATGCCGTGAAGAAACTCTACGACGTGAATGCGGCCAAGATAAACACGCTGATCCGGTGAGTGTGGTTGTGTTTGGCTAGAGCGTGGGTTGATGGGAGGGCACAGACCTGATGGGAAAAAGAAGGCATATGTGCGACTGACGGCCGACCACGATGCGCTCGACGTGGCCAATAAGGTGCGCAACTCGTCACGTGTCTCTTCCCTTTCTGATGGCTCTGCAGATCGGTTTCATCTAGATCTAGGTAGCACGTGTTCTGTAGCGTGGGAGTTGTTTGTTGTAATGATGAAATATCATTTTTCTTTCTGCTCTGTCCGAACCTGTACGCTCTTTTGTCTGCAGCGGCCCGTGCCCGCGTCCTGCTTATCAGCAAGCCATGTTTTTTCCTCTGCTTTTTGTGCTTTTTGCCGTCTCTGCCTATGCTAATCACGCCCATACTCGCCGTTCTCTGGCTATTATCCGCCGTCAGGGCGTCCTTGGTAACCTGGGAGATCACTCCGGTGCTCGTCCGTCTCTTCTTTTTCAAATCATAATATCTGCTCAATTTCACGACAGACCCGACTGCCCGTAGTGGCGGCCTTTTGGATGACCTCAGTGGTGCTCTCAACGGTGTCACCTCTGACCTCGGAGATGTTCTCGGTGGTAAAGACACCGCTCCTGCCCCAGTGACAACTAATGGTGGCCTCCTGGGTGACACTCTGGGCGGATTGACCTCTGACCTTGGAGGCCTCTTGACGGGTATTCTCGGTGGTGGCGACGCTCCGTCTTCCACCCCCGCTGCTACTCACAGCTCGTTCCCACACACTTCAGAGCCGTCTACTTCATCAAGCTCCTCTGACACGAGCACAAGCTCACCATCAAGCTTCTCTGATGTCCCTCCCACTGAAATTCCCTCGACATCAAGTTCCTCCCATACTGTTACCCCTGGCACCACTACCACTGACACGAGCCCCTCTGATGTCCCAACAACGACGATCCACTCGGCATCTCCAACAACCTCGTCAGATGGTGGGATTCTCGACCCAATCACGAGTCTTCTCGGAGGTATCACCAGTGCCATCTTGCCCCCGCACACCAGTCCTCATCCACATACCACTTCATCATCTTCGGATGATGCTACTCCCACCTCTTCCAATGGACCTACTACACAATTGCCACCTGCCGTGACTCCATCTACCAGCTCAAGCGATGGTGGAGGCCTTATTGGCCCCATCACGAGTTTGCTTGGTGGCGTCACCAGTGCGATTTTGGGTCCAGGCACATCCGATGTCTCTACCGCGACTCCTACAGGGACTCCTATCGTCAATCCGGGTTCTACGTCTAGTCCTTCGTCGCCGACCATCATTTCTACTCCATCTTCAGGTGACAGTACTACCTCTCTCGATAGGCCTCCTAC
>Ga0154004_1000066_pt1 | contig 24866 bp, 18 predicted proteins | sample TSFL088MetaG_FD_104727 | JGI IMG/M metagenome (GOLD analysis project Ga0154004, IMG submission 104727) | Attine ant fungus gardens microbial communities from Florida, USA - TSFL088 MetaG | ecosystem: Host-associated > Fungi > Mycelium > Unclassified | place: USA: Florida, Lake Talquin State... | reverse complement strand
TCCTTCTTGGCCCCAATATAAAATTATTTGTCCTGGTTGTCAGAGTTAATCCTATAAGACACACAACATCATTGAGGATGAATTCAGGACCTGTGTTGATATAGTAACTATCAGGTGTAAGGGCGACCAGAGTGGAATAGACTCCAGGAGAATTCTTAGAGATTAGGATAAGGCTCCTGGGGCATACTTTTACAATATATATACTCCTACTGCTGAGACATCCCTGATCCTGTAGTCCTGTTAGTCAGAGTCAGGAATCTCCGAGTCAAGCTAAAGAGAATTAAATATTACATAGTAATATTTAATTAAGTACAGGATCACTCCAGGCTGTGAGTCTAGTGTTTCAGGGGCAGCATTGGTAGGGTCCCCTTACATCAGGCTCTCTTCAGCTGAAACAGGTGTTGGAGCAAGAGTTGAGTGAGCTCAATGAAAAATAACCAGGTAATAGAACAGAGCAGGAAGTTGATGCAGCAAAATGAATTGCATGCAAGAGAAGATGAGGGGAAGCAAGAAAGACTTGATAAAACTGTAACTACATTTCCATTTATATATGTAATTATCCAAAGCAGTGCTCTAGCAAATGGAGTTTCCAAGACAACCTCATGTCACTCCATGACATGACATAATTCTGCAATGGAAGTGAGCAAAGCAGACCAAATGCAATATGAGCAGAGTTAGATAAAATCAGCATTAACAGAAAGTTTAATATGTAACTTTGATTCTCATAATGACCTTGATTGCCAAAGTGACTATATAGAGTGAATTCTTTGCTTTGTTATCTTTTCACTAATACCTCCTACTGTCATATACCAGAAAATTTGGTATAAATTAATATTTATATTCATTTTCTTTATTATTATTATTTATCTCCTATAGGAGTATCATGTTTCAGACTGAAAGGAGTATTGTATTTCAGACTGGCTCCTTTCTACTAGTTATAGTATATATACGGAGTAGATATATAAGAGCAACCTAGTTTATAGATTAAAGTCCTAAAGTTATAAAGCCACTTCCTCTTGTAGCACTCTCTACTATATAACTCTTTACTCCTGAATTTACCTCTTACTCAGACAACATTCCACTACTCCAAAATAAGTGACCATATATACAACAGGAGATTAAGATACAGTACATAAGCTAAGGCCAAGGTTGTTCCACTCCTGCATTATTATTGTGTTCCCTCCAGACTAGCTATAAAACCACAGAACTGGAGAGCAACATATCTTATTCTATCTAGTAGCATTATTACAAATGGCCACTTACTAATTTGTGATTGGTTGATTTGATAATTAAAGTGCTCAAAAAAGCAAAGTTAGACAAGTAGCAAAAGATGTTGTTAAGTCTAAGGTTTATTCTTAGACATACAGTCTTTAAATATATAATTGTGGTAGTCTGTGCACCAGGACAGCCTACCACATGATCACTATCTATTGTTCTACATATAGAAGTGCTATTGTTCTTGAAATAGAGATAACCTAACCATCTTAGAGCAGTCCTTTGTTCTATTCAAGGATAGATGATAATTTATGGGTAAAAATCAGTATTATATACAAACATTGAGGACCTTGTATCTCTATGGGATCTTATTTCCTCTAGTTCTATTTATAGCCAAAAGAAGCGCATTGAAGAGAGCTTTATGATGGTTGTTGAAGCAAATAATTATGTTAAGCAGTTCCCGAGATATCAGCAATTTAGTGTCTGGTGACTTAGTGATTACTGACTGATCTGCTAATAACTTGGTGAATACTGATCGCTTTGAGACATTTTTGGTACTGTTCAAAAGGTCTTCTTAAGGGCTTTTGGTGGCCATTTATATTGTTGAAATCAGTCAAGTATTCCCAGAGTTATGGTCTAAATAAAGTTTGTGACAAGCATATTCTACTCTCTGACTCCACTCATTGCATCACTTCCCAGAACTTAGAGTATACACTCATAGTATATTTATAGTAATTCACAGTATATTCTAGTCTTTCCATGCTGCTATCCCCTTCCTATTTGACACCTACTCCACTGATATTCTGCTCTTTTTTCATTATTTATTACTGTTATTTAGTAACTATCTTGTTACCCCAAGTCTCTCTCTCACTATTCGGCAAATACAGACATATTGTCTACAGTACTTAAACCATTGAATGTAAACCTGAGACCCAGTCTTTCTGTCTAGATCTTAGTCCAGCATTTCTAGTATCTAAGAACATTCCTATACATATGCTATGAGGTTATGGTACCTGTTAGTGAAACATCTTTAATGTTCAATTTTCCCAAATTAAATAGGAATAATTACTATGCCTAGACTAACAACATGATGTCAGCTCTTCAGGCTCAGCTCCTCTGGCTCATCATTGATGGTCAGTAATCTTCTTTTTCTAAACCCTCTGCTAACCCTCCTGTTAATACTACAACAAATAAACCATTGCCTTTTAGCTTTGATGACCATAAGGAGTAGATCTGCTTATGGAATGAGCACATTTAGTGGCTCAAATCTGACTTAACCACTATGGACCTAATATATGGGGCTATCAAATTTGAACAGCGCAAGCATATTTAGTCTTGTACTTTATCTAAGAAAATATAGGACCATCTTTGTCAACTCTATGTTACCCAAAGACAGAACACCAATATTCATTATTACTTTCAGAAGCTTTATCTCAAAAAATAGAATGAGCACACTTTAATGTCTAACCATATCAGATCATTCCTGAACTTGAAACACCATATTGTTGAGGCTAGACATAAGCTAGAAGATATACTTGTTATACATACCATCCTTTATTCTCTTCCTCACTCCAATATCTGGGATATTGTCAAATATAACCTTCTTAACAAGAGAAAAAGCCTTATCCTTGATATTCTTACTGCTGAACTTATCTCTGTACATAAGTATTCTGAATATGATTGTCTTGCTAACAAAAATAATAAAAGGGTGAAATCAGAACAAATAGTCCTACTTGCAAAGTCAGGATTGTCTTTTAACCTCTCTAGAAGGAAACCCAGGAAAGAAAAGTTAAATAACAAACCTAAAAAGCCAAGCCCTCATCCTACAAGTACCAGATATTATATCTGTGGCAAGAGAGGCCATTGGACCCCTGAGTACTGCTCTAAAACCAATGAAAGAAATGACTCTTACTATCCTAAAGGTTCTGCAAACCTAGCTATTAAATACTTTTAGTCTTTGGGAGAACATGAAGTTAGTCAAATACTTATAGTATTATCTGATTCCATTTTGAGTGTTGGTATTCTTCTTAACTGTAGTACTACCTTTTATATGTTCACAAGCTACAACTACTTTATAAAGTACATAGAGTCTTCAAAAGAATTTGTAACTGTTGGAGGTCATAATTGTATCTCTGTGGTAGGTTAAGGTTTTGTCTGTTTTTTAGCACTACTTCCAAAAGATTATCTCAACATAACTCTTCATGACATTCTCCACATTCCTCACCTAGGTATAAGCCTTGTTAGTCTTAGTACTCCATATTGTCAGAGAGTATCTGTAAAAAGCCTTGATAACAACTTAATACTTTTGAAAAATGATGAAGAGCTTTTTAGAGCTTCCTTAACAAGATCAACTGGCACTCTTTATCATATTCAATATATATCTCTAGCTAGTGGTACAGCTTACCTTACCAAAACCCCAGGCAGCATGTATCTCTGGTACCATTGTATAGAATACTTGAGTTTCTATACTATTAGCTCTATGTGCTATCAAAACCTTATTAAGGGTCTAAATATAAATACATCTCAAGATTTTAACCATCTATGCAGTGGATGTACAAATGAAAAACTGTATTGCTCTCTCTTTCCTGAATCCAGTAATAACCAATACTCTAAGATAGAGCTAGTTGTCATGGACCTTACTAGCTCTATATCTGTCCCTACTTGAAATAGATTTCTGTATGCAGACTATATAGTAGTTGTATAAGTAGTATACAGAATCTAATGGAAACTCTATCAAGTTCTTTTTGTCAACTTGGACTTGGAGTGTGATTAAGTTATCTTAGGCTAAATCACTACAACACTGGTATTGCTGTCTGCAATATACTAGCCATACTCAAAAGATAGTCTAGACTTAGAGTTTGTTATAAGAGAAAGTTAGAATCACAAGCTATAAAAGTTAGAATGCTTGAATAGTAGATAAATGAAGCTAAAGATTACTGACTTGAAGATCTTGAAAATGGCAAGCTTATTGCCTTCTAGAATGTTTGTTTCTTTGAAGATAATCTGCTAAGTGAGTTGGCAGTCATTAAGGTTGGAAACCCTACTAGTAACAAAGATATCAACTGTCATATACCAGAAAATTTGGTATAAATTAATATTAATATTAATATTCTTTATTATTATTTATCTCTTATAGGAGTATCATGTTTCAGACTAGGAGTATTATATTTTAGACTAGCTCCCTCTTATTCCAGTTGGTATATATATGGGGTAGATATATAGTAGCAATCTAGTTTGTAAATTAAAGTCCTAAAGTCTTAACATCCTAAACCCACTTTTTTCTATATTCCTGTAGTACTCTCTACTATATAACTTCTTATTCCTGAATTTACCTTTCTCTTGGACAATGTTCTACTACTCCAAAATAAGCAACTACATATGCAATAGGAGATTGAGACATAGTGCACAAGCTGAGACCAAGGTTGTTCTACTCCTGTGTTGTCATTGTATTCTCTCTAGACTAGCTGTAAAACTACAGGACTGGAGAGCAACATATATTATTTTACCTAGTAGCATGTTCTACTCTCTGACTTTACTTATTGCATCATTTTCTAGAACCCGAAGTGTATACTTATAGTATATTCATAGTAATTTACAGTATATTATAGCCTTTCCATGCTGCTATTTTCTTCCTACTTAACATCAATGAGTTTATTGACAATGTAATAGAAAATGACACTACCAAACCCCAAGTTGAAAATAATGTTCTTACCACTACTGAAGATTCTCCTTTCTTGCCCACAACTTCTTTTCTAGACATTCTCAAAGATTCTATACTCTCTAAGATCATTATGCCTACTAAAAACTCATCTATTCTCTCTTTACAATATTCTGGTCACAATTGAAAGTTGCCAAGCCATTTTGCACTATTCACATTCAATGATACCATTACAAAGGGTTTTGTCAATATTACTTTTGTGACCATAGCAAACAAACTAGGAACTTATCAGGTAGCAATCCACTTCCTATACTCAAAGCAGTGGAAGATAGTGGTATAATCTAAGTACATGCAATTATATAAACTTGATGTTTTTGAGGTCATTGATGGCTTACCTAAAAAAAGAAAGACTATAGATAGCAAAATTGTATTTTATGAAAAATATGACGAACATGGCAACTTACTCAAGTTCAAAGCTCAAATTGTAGTCAAAGGCTTCTCACAAGTCTTTGGTAAAGATTTCACTAATATCTTTTTTTTTGTTGTAGAGTTCTCTACCCTCTAGACTTTTTTCTTCTATATAGTCTATCTTGATTGGAAATTATATCATATCAATATTGTTGCTATCTACTTATATAGCCCCCTAGATAAAGATATATATATGACTATCTCTGAAGGTGTTGAAGGCTCTGGTTCCAGACATTACTAAAAGCTCAAGAAAGTACTTTATAGTTCAAAGCAAGCTAGGAGATAGTGAAAAAAGCATTACTATAAAGTACTAACCAAATTCAGATTCTCTCAAACTCTCTCTGATGACTGTTTATACATAAAACAATGCCAAGAAAGTATCATCCTACTAGTACTTGTCTATGTTAATAACATAGCTATTGCCAGTGTCAAGAGAAAAGAGAATAGTAGCATAAAAAGGCTAGAATATACTGTGAATTACTATGAATATACTATGAGTGTATACTCCAAGTTCTGGAAAGTAATGCAATGAGTAAAGTCAAAGAGTAGAACATACTACTAAGTGAAAGAAAAGATGTTGCTCTCTGGTCCTGTGGTTTTACAACTGATCCAAAGGGAATGCAACAATAACACAGGTGTAGAATAACCTTGGCCTCAGCTTATGTACTATGCCTCAATCTTCTGTCATATATATGATTGCTTATTTTGGAGTAGTGGAATGTCATCCAAGAGAGAGGTAAATTCAGGAGCAAGAAGTTATATAGCAGAGAGCACTACAAGAATATAGAAGAAAGTAGATTTAGGACTTTAAGACTTTAATCTACAAACTAGATTGCTACTATATATCTATCCCATATATATACCATAACTGGAGTAGGAGAGAGCCAGTCTGAAATATAATGCTTCTAGTCTGAAACACGATACTCCTATAGGAGATAAATAATAATAATAATAATAAAAATATTAATTTATACCAAAATTTCCAATATATGACAGTTAGTCCTGAAAAACTTTAAATTGTGTCTCTCAAATTCTTTCTCAAGAAAGACTTTAAAATCTCTGACTTAGGTAAGCTCAGCCATATGCTAGATGTCCTAGTAACCTGAAACTGTCCAAATTAACTTATTTATCTTGATCAAATAGCATATATTTGCTGAACAGTGTTCCAGTTTGGTATAGAGATTTCTATACTAGTTTTTATTCCTCTTACCATCAAACATAATCTTTCTCTTGCCCAGTTGCCCAAAACTAAAGCCAAAAAATATATATATAAAGATTATATAAAAGACACCCACTATTTGTCTCTAGTAGACTCACTTTTGTTTGTTACCCAGACTAGACCTGACATCCAATTTACTATTGGATTAGTTGTTCAGTTTAGTAATAATCCAGAAATTGGTCACCTTGAAGCTGCTAAGTGCATTCTTCAATACTTGAAAGGTACTGCTTATAAATTGGTCTTAGGAAGACACAGAAAGAGAAGTTTTAACTTAATAAAATAGAGTAATTCCAATTGGGTACAAAACCTGGATAACTATTATTTTACCTCTGGATTTATCTTTGATGTTGCTAGTAGTTAATTTTATAGTTCTCCAAGAAGTAGCAAACTATAACAACTTCATCTGTGGAGGCAAAGTATATGGTATTTGTGAATACAACTAAAAAGGCTATATAGCTGCATACCTTCCTTACAAAACTTAATTTTTCTTCAACTACTACAACAATTATTTTTGCTAACAACTAAGGTTGCATTGCTCTTGTAAACAATTCTGTTTCTTACTTCCAGACCAAACATATTAATATATAACATCATTTTATCTAAGAGCACATTGAACATCAAGAGGTTGGACTATGCTATATTTTTACTAAGAAAATGATTATAGGTATATTTACCAAGACTTTACCCAAAGACTTCTTTGAAAAATTCTGAAATGAGCTAGAAGTGATATTATTAGAATAATAACTCAACAAGTGGAAGTGCTGAAGTAACTACACAGAGTGAATTTTTTGCTTCATTATTTTTTCATCAATACCTATTACTCTGCTTATATTCTGCTTTTTTCCATTATTTATTACTGTTACCTAGTAACTATTTTGTTATCCCAAGTTTCTCTCACACTATTTGATAAATACAGACATATCATCTATAGTACTTAAACCACTTGGATGTAAATCTGAGATCTAGTTTTTCTGTCCAGATCTCAGGTACATGTACTTACTATTTCACTAGTTATAATAATTTATCTCAGTTTTTCTATCTGAATTTCAGTCCAGCATTTCTAGCATTCAAGAACATTCCTGCATATACACTGTAATTGATGCTACTTTACTAATGTTGTACAATCATTTTATAAAATGTGAAATTACTAAAGAAAACATTTGGTTACATGGATATATCTTATATAGAGGTATAACTAAGGGTAATATGTTCAAAGATATAACTTTCAAAGCTACACACTCATATACACTATACTAGTTCATCAATAATCCTGGTACCTAATGATCTTTAAATAACTCAATCAATAATATTTGTAGGACTTTAATTTTTGATAATAATTAAAACATTGTATTCAAAAACATTGTTGACCAAATAAATATCAAGCATATAGTCTAAGGATATTGATGAAGAGTATTCCAAAAACATGGTTAGTGGTTATATGCTCTTCTATTAGCATAGTAAATTTTGTGTAAAAATCACATTACTTGTAAGGAAACTATACTAGATTGCACTCCTGACATACTGGTGGTAGTCCACTAGAGTAACCTTGCACTAATTAAATAATAATTACATAACATTTAATTAGTTGTCTACTTCTGCATTCTTGACCCTGACCCTTAGGACATTCTGTAGCTAAAGAAACTTGTATATATAGTGTAGAGTACTTTTTCAGAAGCTTCATTCTATTCTCTGAGGATTTTCTTAGAAGCTCCACTCCGGTTGCTCTTATATTACTCATAAATATTAAGTAACAAGTTATACATCAAAGTAACTAGTAGCTAGTAGAGACTGATAGTCTTCTATAGCTCAATTTCAAGAGCTAGTCTATCCTAACAAAGTATAATATCATTTAATTATTTATCTTATTATTATTTTGCTTATTGTTCTCTACTCCACTTAATCTTCTAACTTATATACTTGTTAGATAGGAGAGAAATAGCATGGGAAGACTAAGAATATACTAGAAATTACTATAAATATACTATGAATATATATTCTAGGTTCTGAAAAGTGATACAAAGGATAGAATTGGAGAGTAGAATATACTACTGAGTAAAATGAGAAACATTACTCTCTGGTCCTGTAGTTTTACAGCTAGTCTGTATAGTATAACTGTTGGATTGAGCTAATCCTAGGACTGAATTGTCTTTTATTTGGGGTAAACAAAAAGAACTTGACAGAGCTCCTCTCAGATCTGGACTACTACTTATATCTTTTATACATAGTCTGTATTACTAACTCTAACCTACTAGTGATCTAATAGAATCTACTAGAATGTTCCTTGACATATGACCTGTGTGATGTAACTGATCTTGTTACCTGTTTGTCATATGAAATGTAATAGGTCATGTGATCCTGATCCTGATCATGTGACTCCTCTATTATCTAATTAAAAACAAAGTAAAGTAAAGTAAAAAATAAAGGATTAAAGAAATAAAAAGTTATTATGGCCAAGATAGCTTATAACAGTCTGGAGAAAACATAGTAATAATATAGGAGTAGAACAATCTTGGCCTCAGCTTGTACACTATACCTCAATCTTTTGTCACTTGTTGTAGTCATATATTTTGGAGTAGTAAAATGTTATCCAAAAAAAAGATAACTCAGGAGTAATGGAGTTAAGAGATATATAGTAAAGAAGAAGGGTACTACAATATTATAGAAAAAGTAACTTTATAACTTTAATCTACAAACTAAAGAACTATAATGTACTGATAAAGTACTTATACCAATTCCAGAATAGAAGTAGTAGTACAAGTATTTTGGTCTATATCATAATTCTATAGGAGTAGACAATTTAGGAAGTCAGGAGTGGAGATTATAAAGAAAATAAAAAGAAAATAAATATTAATATTAGTTTATACCAAATTTCTGGTATCTAACAATGCTTATTTGTTATTCACTTGTCATTATCACCTTGGCAACATATATAGAAATTCCAAAGCAATTTTATTCTTTAGATATTTTTATATATATTTACTTTGTATATAAAGGACTTCTCTATAAGCTCTAAGACCAGTCATTTCTGTCTAAACCTCAGTCTGACATTTGTAATGACTTAGCCTGAGATGACTTAATCACTCTTTTAGTTTAAATTAACAAAGAGAACTCAATAGAGTCCTTATTCAATTGTTGTATACTACTTATACATCTTCTGTATTTACTTCTATTTATAAAGTCCTATATCTCTCCTTTGAGTCATTTCTTCTCATATGTCTATTGATTTCCTAATTAAAATAAAAAGAAAAGAAATAATAACTTAGTCATTTTGCCAAGTCATGATACTACTTCCCTCTCAAGATTCCTTGTCTCAAGGATTTTTATAATTCATAGTTAGGATTGACTATGTTGCCTATTTTGTCTTCATCCTCTTTAGTCCATTTCCAAATTCCTGATTTTTTCTGCTCAATTTTTTCTTTTTCTTTCCAAATTGTTTCTAAAGTTTTTCTTTCTCTTGTCTATCTCTCTTTTTATTGTCTCCAATTCCTTTCTAATCTTCCCCAATATTTCTCATCATACTGCTTATCCAACCATCCAAATAGTTTCTTTACCATAAATTATCCTAGCAGTTCTTTTCTCTTGAATGTTCTTTCTTTTCTTTCTTGTTGTCTTATATCTTCTATATCCTGTTGGTATTTCTTTTCAAACTCTTTGACTACTCCTTTTGTGTTCTCCAAGTTTTCTATCCCTTTCCAAGTACTGGATTTGGCTGTAAACCCTTTCTATTGTACCAAATACTTATTCTTCTCTTTAATCCATTGCTTGTTCAGTATTTTCTCAACCTTCTATTTCTCTTCTCCTTTGATTATAACTGGAGCTGGTTGCTTTTTTCTCTACCCTTCTACTTGCCCTATGTATTTATGTATCCTACTAACATTTACTACTGGATGTATTCTAATTGTACTAGGTAACTCCAATTCAACTGCGTTTGTCAATATAATCTTCTTTACTCTATAAAGGCCTATGAACCTCTCCATCAGCTTTTTTGTTCTTCTACTAACTATTTGATATTTCAGATCTTTAATGCTGAGCACCACCAAGTCCTTTACTTTATACTCATTGACTTCTTCTTTCCACATATTTTTTCATCTCCTCCTGTGCTTTTTCTTGTACTGCCTTAGCTTTCTTCTGTATCTCTTTCATCCTTGTTACAAATTTCTCTGCTCCCCTATATTTCCTCTTCTTTCTCACTTTGAACCCCATCCTAGGATCTTGTCCATAGTTTACTTTAAAGAGCAATGTTTTTGTGCTTGAGTGTACTTTGTTGTTATATGCAAATTCTGCTGTTTCCAGCCAATCTGGCCATTGCTCTTGCCTATGATCTATGAACATCCTTAAATATTGCTTGAGCTCTTGGTTAACCCTCTCTATTTGTCCATCTGTTTGAGAGTAGAACACTGTAGACATTTTGCTTTCAATTCCCAGTATTTTGTTCAATTCTCTTATTAGTCCTGTTGCAAACTGTGGCCCTTTGTCCAATATGATACTTTTGGGTAGACTATGTAGTTTCCACATGTTGTTCCTGAACAACCTTGCTAACCCTTCTGCTGATGTTCTTTCTGTTGTTGGTATAAAGTGCTCCATTTTTGTCAGTCAGTTTACTACTACTAAGATCATGTCATATCCTTGAGCTAAAGGCAGTTTGGTAGTAAAGTCTGCTGATATATGTGTCCAGGGTTTTTCTGGAATAGAGTTAGATATTAATTTGCCAGCCAGCTATTCTGTGTGGTTTTTGTTCTTTTGATAGGAGTCATACCCTTCTACATATCTTTTTATCTCTTTTATTACTCCTGGCTGCCAGAAGTTTCTAGTGACTAGTTCCACTGTTTTCTATTGTCCTTTATGTTCTCCTGCCAGCATATTGTGATGTAATCTAATTATTTCTACTCTCAATATATTATCTTTAGGCACATATACCTTTTTCTCTTTGTATATTACACCATCTATTTCCCTCCACTCCTTATCTCTCAACATTTTCACTCCTACTCGCTTCATTTCTTTGATCACTTTTATCACTTTATTGTCTTTTACCTTTGACTGTCTCACTTTTTCTAGTAAATTCACTCCTTCTACTATTACTTCTACCTTTTTTGTTTTTCTGACTTCTAGCCACTCTGGTTTTATCAATGTTTCATCCTTGTTATCCTTTTCTACTTCTGCTTTCTAGTCCAGTCTCTTACTCAAACTGTCTGCTTTCCCTATCTTGTTTTCCGGAACATGCTTCAGCATAAAATTGAATCTTGATAGGTACAATGTCTATCTTGCTTGTCTCTTATTCAATTTCTGTAGTCTGTCCATATTTCAAATTTTATAGTTGTTTCTTCTAGGAAATGTCTCTATGCTTCTAAACATCTGACTACTGCTAATATTTTTTTGTTATGTATCTTGTAATTCCTTTCTGTATCACTTAAGAACTTAAAAATAAAAGCAACTGGCCTCCACAACTCATCAAAGTACTTTATTGCTAGTATTCCTCTAGTAGCGTAGTTCAAAGCATCTGCTTCTACTCTAAATTCCTTATTTAGATCTGGAACTGCCAATACTAGTCTAGTTGTGAATATCCCTTTTAGCTCATCAAATACTCACTGTTGTTTTTTTCTCTATTACCATTTTATATCCTTCCTTGTCAACACATTTATTGGTCTTACTATTTGAGTAAAGTTTTTGATAAACCTCCTATAGTAGTTGGCAAGGCCTAAAAACTTCCTAACATTTTTCATATTCTTTGGTTCTGGCCAACTTAACACTTTGTCTACCTTTTCCTTTTCCATTTTAATTCCATTAGGTCCTATGACAACCTTTAGGAATCCAATCTTCTACACCTTCCATATACACTTTTCTAGCTTGATATATAAATCATTCTCCTTTAACCTCTTTAGTACTTTTTCTACAATTTTATCATGCTCTTCTTTTGTCTCCATCCCTACTAATATATCATCCACAAAAGTCACAACTTTTCCTTTGTTAATCATATCTCTCAGAATCTCATTCATCATTGTCTGAAATGTAGCTGGTGAATTTGTTATTCCAAAGAACATAACTATTAGCTCAAAGAACCCTATATGGGTTATGAATGCTTCTTTCTACTCATTTCCTTCCTTGATCCTCACATTGTTAAATCTCCACCAAAGATCCATCTTGGTGAATACTTGTTTACTCCCCATATTGTCTATTAAGTCTGTAATTAACAGAAGTAGGTAGTTATTCTTCACTGTCTGGTCATTCAAGTTATGGTAGTCTATTACTATTCTCTTTTCTCTATCTTTTTTGTTCATAAAGAAAACTGGTGATATTTAAGGGGATTTTGATAGTCTGATATACCTCTTTCTTAGTTAATCCTTCATGAAATTCTGAACTCCTTCTCTTTTATTCCTAGACAAAGGGTAAATTCTTTCTTTTCTAGGTTTAAATATCTCCTTGAGATCTATGGCATGATCCTAGATTTTTCTTGTTGGCATCTTTTCCAACTCCATCTTCCCAAATACCTTTTTCTACCTTAGAAATCTCTACAGTACCATTTACTTTTTTTACTCTCTTTGTTTTCTTCTCTTTTTTCAGCTTCATGTTTCTTCTACACAGTAGCAGACACCTCATCATCTTTACTTCTCCTATTTCCCAGTTAATTTCTAGGTTGTGTACTTATAACCACAGCATCCCTAATATAACATTTGTCTTTCTCAGATTGCATACATCTATTCTTATTCTTTCTACATGACCTTTGTAGTACATGTTTACTTTTACTTGGTATATTATTGCCCCTGTGCTATTATTTGTGTTGTCTATGTTCCTTATTTGCACTGGTCTTTTCAATTTCTGTAGTCTATTGGGGTACAAGATCTTCATCTAGCTAGACATTTACTACTTTACTTACTACTGCACTAATACTATGGTTATACTATCATCCCAAGAAGAGGATCCTTAACCTAAATACCTTCTTAAGAATGTGGCGTTACTCTTCTGCATAGACAAATGATAATACATCTGTAGCACAAAGTTTATAGTAGAAAAGCAATACAAGTAACTATCCAGCCTACTTGATTGTAAGGTCAGGTCTTAGTAATAATACCTAAGCTTGGTGCCATACTTCCATCTGCAGTCTCTAACTAACTACAAAGTCCCCTTAAGTCTAGAGCCTGGCTATATTATAGTAGTCCTGAGCTATGTCACCTAGATATTAAGAAAGATAAAAGAATAAGCTAACAGGACTCTATGATAAGCAGTGCCAATGAGAGAATCGAGTTCTGGTATAGCAACTTAGCCTGAGATAACTTAATTATCCTTCTAGTCCAAATTGACAAGGAGAACTCAATAGAGTTCTCATCTAATTGCTGTATACTACTTATACACCTTCTATATTTACTTTTATTTATAAAGTCCTGTACCTCTCCTTTGAGTCATTTCTTCTCACACATCTGTTAATTTCCTAATTAAAAGAAAAAGAAAAGAAATAATAATTTAGCTGTTTTGTCAAGTCATGACAACATTCTTGTAGCATTCTAAGGACTTATCTGCACATTTTCACTATAAGGTTATAGTTTCCATTAGTAATATGTCTTCAATGCTCACCTTTCCTAAATTAAACAGAAATAATCACCATGCTTAGACCAACAATATGCTTCTTCTGGCTTATTATTGATAACTAGTGATCTTCTTCTCCTAAACTCTCTACTAACCCTTTTATCAATGTTATAACAAATAAACCATTGTTTTTTTTTAGCTCTGACAACTATAAGGAATAGATTTGCTTATAGAATGAGTATATTTTGTGGCTCAAATCTAATTTGGCTACTATAGGCCTAATGTAAGAGACTATTGAATTTGGACAGTGCAAGTATATTCAATCTATTACTTCATCAAAGGAAATGTAGAACTGTTTCTATCAACTCTACATTACTCAAAGATAAAACACTAATATTCACTATTATTTTCAAGAACTTTATTTTAAGAAATAGAATAAATATACTTCTATGTCAGACTATATTGGCTTGTTCTTAAATTTCAAATATCACATTGTTAAGGCTGGTCACAAGCTAGATAAAATCCTTGTTGTTTATCCAATTTTCTGTTTCCTTTCTTACACAAATATCTAAGACATTGTTAGACACAATCTTCTTGACAAAAGAAAAGAACTTACTCTTGATATTTTTATTGTTGAACTTATTTCTATATATGATTATTCTGAATGTGATCATTTTGCTGATAAAAAAGAGAAAATGCTCAAATCCAAGCAAATAGCTCTATTTACCAAGTTAACATTATCTTTTATCTATTCTAAAAAAAGACCTTGGAGAAGTAAATCAAATAACAAACCTCTAATTTATCTTACAAACATCAAATACCACATTTGTAGCAAAGAGGATTATTAAGCTCTCAAGTACCATTCTAAGAAAAGATAACTTTTACTATTCTGAATATTATGAGTTACCTTGACTATGACAAGAAGCTATAAATAGAACAGACATAGACTGAAGTCAAAACTGATAGCTAATGGACAGCTTGTAGTTTAAACAAGAACAAATAGTATACTTGTATATACAGTAGACTACAAATTAAGTAAGAACTCTATTGAGTTCTCTTCTAACTTTAAAGCACTACCTTGAGTTAACCCCTAACTTAAGGTTCTTGAGTTAGTCACTGATAGAAAAACTTGATTCCATACTCTAGGTACTGTTTGCTTCAAATCTTGTCTAACCTTTACTCTTTTATTGTCTTTGATTAATGATTAGCTTGATTACTGGTCTTTTTGGATAGCAGGTCCTAGCTGTAAAGGAGACTTGGTAGTTAGTTAAGGGCTACCAGTGGAGACTCAGTACCAAACCTAGGTATTGTGTTCAAGACCTGACCTAGTGATTGGGTGATATTGTTCAGTAGATTATTTATATCTTTTTGATTAGTAGAAATCTTGTACTGGAGATATATTGTTATCACAAATGGCTATTTACTGATTTGTAATTGGTTGATTTGATAATTAAAGTGCTCAAAAAAGCAAAGTTAGACAAGTAGCAAAAAATATTGTTAAGTCTGAGGTTTATCCTCAGACATACAGTCCTTAAATATATGATTGTGGTGGTCTATGTACCAGAACAGCTACTACGTGATCACTACCTATTGTTCTATATATAGGAGTGCTATTGTTCTTGAAATAGAGATAACCTAACTGTCTTAGGGTAGTCCTTTGTTCTATTCAAGAACAGATAATAATCTATAAGTAAAGATCAGTATCATATACAAATATTGAGAACTTTATATCTCTATGTGATCTTATTGCCTCAGGTTCTATTTATAGCCAAAAGAAGCACATTGAAAAGAGCTTCACAATAGTCATTAAAGCAAATAATTATGTCAAGTGGTTCCCAAGATACTAACAATTTAGTATCTGGTAACTTGGTGATTGCAAACTGATCTACTGATAACTTGGTAAATACTGATTGCTTTGAGACATTTTTGGTACCATTTGAAAGATCTTCTTGAGAGCTTTTGGTGGCCATTTAGATTGTTGAAATTAGTCAAGTATTCCTGGAGTTATGGTCTAATGAAGTTTGTGACAATTATTATCTATACATATAGAAAAATAACATCAATCCCTTAGGAAAATGCTGTTAGAGTAGAGATCCTCTTCTTAAGGTGATTATTTACTATTTGATTAAAGTAGTAGTTAGTACAATAGTAGATGTCTGGTTGGGTGAAGATCTTGTGCCCCAACAGACATAGCAGTGATTAGTGAGATCAAAATCTTATTTGACCTTGAAAGACATAACACTATGTCTCTTAAACAATATACTAGAAAGAAGAAAGAGAAGAGAATGTTTCAATTGTAGAAAGTTCAGGTACCTAGTCTGTAACTGCAGGAATAGCATTGAAGAAGAAAAGGGAAAACTGATCTCCAAAAACAAGTTTAAAGTATTGGTAAGTTGAGTAATGAGATGTAGAATAAGAGAAGTCAAGGTGTGAAAGCAAGAAAGAGAAAAGGAAGAAGTGTTTTAGATGTTGGGGGATAGGGCACTATAAATAGGAGTATCCAAACATTGTAGCTGAGAAAGAGAAAAAAAAAGAGAGAAAGTAACATATATGGCCAGGCCACAAAAGGCATAGCAAAAGAGAAGGCCAATGTGTCCTATATAGGAAAAGGCACAAGAATATTGTGAGGAAGAGAGTATGCCTTCAGAACGTGCACTTCTGCTTGAAAGAGGATAGTTGACAAAAGAGGTAGTAGCAATGTATGTGGACTATAGGGGATGTGAAAGCAAGGAGGTCCAAATCTATAAAAACTGAAAACAAGGATTCCTTCTTGAAAGACAAGTGAAAAACATGTAGTGTAACTTGTACCAAGAAGCATGGAACTAGAGAGAGGAAAAAGCAAAGAAGGGAGAAATGACAAGGGTATAATGTATAAAGTATGAAAGAAAAGATGCAATAAAAGAAAAAGTATTGGAATGAGAAAGGAGAGAGATTCTATACCCAGAATATAGAACAGAAAAGAAGAAACTGTAATAGGACTGGAGAGTAGCAGTGCACCCCATAGAGAGAAAAGTATAGCAGGACAGCATACAAATAGAGATTCTGAGAAGTACAGTAATAAAGGAGGTTGGCTAAAGGAATGTTAGAAGAACATTCAAAATATTAAGAGAAATATAGTTGAATATTGAAGTGAAAAAGATAGATACACATGGAGGCATAATAGTCAAAGCACTCTTGGATAGTGGTGTGATAGAAATGTTTATAAATAAAAAAAATGGTAGCAAAGCATGGATTTAAGCTACAGAAGCTAGAGAGACCAATGACAGTAAGAAATGTAGATGGCACAAATAATAGTAGAGAAGTCATAACATACCAGGTGGAAGTAAATGTGTATTACAAAAATCATATAAAAAGAATGAGGATAAATATGTGTAATCTAGGAAAAACAGACGTCATATTGGATATGCTATAGTTGTAGGTATATAACCTAGAGATAAATTAGGAGACAAAAGAAATCAGAATAACAAGATGCCTACCAATTTGTGAAAGAAGTCTAACAGTAAAAGGAGACATAGAGAAAAGAAAAAAGATAGAAAAAAGAGTTAAAGTAGTGGAAAAGGTAGACAAAGACAAGTGGAAGATGTTAATGGAAGAGAAGTTTGATGATAAAGTTGAATTAGACAGAGAAAAAGTGAAGAAGATAGTGCCACAGAGATTTCACAAGTAGTTTAGATACCTAAATAAAAAGATAGTTAAAGACAATTACTCTCTATCTTTGATTTCAGACTTGATCAACACCATAGAAACAAAGAAGGTGTTTACAAAGATGAACTTGCACTGGGGGTATAACAATATATGAATAAAAGAGAAGGATAAATAGAAGGTTGTATTCACAACACATCTTGGGGTATATGAGTCTACTATGATGTTTTTTGGTCTCACAAATTCACCAGCAACATTTCAAGCAATGATAAACAATATTCTGAAAGACCTAATAGATACAAGAGATATAGTAGCATTTATAGATGACATATTGGTAGGAATAGAGGATAAAAGGAGATACAATGAAATGATAGAAAAGGTACTGAAGAGGATAAAAGCAAACAATCTATATGTGAAACCTGAGAAGTGTGTGAGGAAGGTTAAAAAGATTGACTTTTTAGAATTAGTAATGGGAGCAGAGAACATTAAGATATAAAAAGAAAAGGTAGTGGAAGTTCTGAAATAGCTAAGACCTAAGACAGTTAAAGATGTACAAAAGTTCTTGAAATTAGCAAATTACTATAAGCAATTTGTGAAAGATTTTGCTAGAATAGCTAAACTGCTGCATAAGCTGGTTAGAAAGGACAAGAAGTGGAATTGGGGAGAAGAGCATGAGAAAACATTCAAGGAATTGAAAAAGATATTCACAACATAACTGGTATTAGTAGTACCTGACTTGGATAAAGAAATGAGATTGGAGGCAAATGCATTAGAATATGCAATAGTGGATTAATATTGAAGGATAGAAAGATATATATTTCAAGGGATAAGAAATTGAGGACAGAGGTAATCTAGTATCATGCTGGACAGTCTTTTTAGGTGAAATACATGACATTTGTCAAGAAAATTACACTATACTCAGCTTGAGCAATGAAAGTGACTCTCTGATTATAACTACTAGATCTCCGGCCTTAGACTTGCATATACCACCCAAGTAGTAGAATAGTAGCTGTGATTACCACTATAACATCATAGCTTAATAACCATCTTATTTGATAGATTAAGCTTTAGAGTTACCATCAGACCTCAGTAATCATTTTTGATGACTATTATAATTAGAAACACTGGAGCAGTCCTTTCAAGGGCAATGCCATTAGAGTATCTAGGAAAAAGGGAATATCCAAGACTAAAGAGAAAGGTCAGGAGTATAGGAGAATAGGATAGAGGAGTCAAGAAAGTTGGAATTGGAAAGATTGATGAAGATATTGACCTTGAGAGCAGGTTATTTACACTAGCTTTAAAGCTCCTCAAGCTACACTTAAAGACCAGATTCAACAAATAGACATAAAAGAAGACCAGGTAGGAGGATTAAGAGAGATAGAGAGCATTGGCTATATGATCGGAAGAAGACTCTGCTTCATCATTCCACTTTCTACTATAATAGGTTGTTGGAATGTTTCTTTTGTTTTCTTAATTGTTAATTCTATGATTTATAATCCTAATATATACTCTAGAGGTATAGAAGGGCCTAATAACAAGTTACCTCTATTATCTCCCTCTCTCTGTCACTTTAGAGCTCTATTGCTGTTTTTGAGTAACTGAGTTTTTCTATTTGTTTTCTTTATAAAAAAGTCTGTACAAAACATCCCTCAAGAGGATATCTCACTTTGAGGAGAACTTGGGTATTCACTCAACTAGAAGTTTAACCACTTGCTATGTATTTTCAGAGTAGGTTTCCAACTGTATGGTCAGTTGAAATAGAGCCTATACAAGATCATAGGAGCTCTAGGCAGTGCTGCTGTATTGATGGCAAACTAGGCTGCTAGACTAGTTTGAGAAGGATAGTGTCATGGTATAAGACAAACATGCACTCTCAAGATCTACAATCAACTAGGGCTTGCTTGAGAGAATACTAAAAATACTATATTTCTCTAGTTTTTACTGTATTTTTGACATTTATTATTGTTTGTGAGCTCTCTCTCTTTTGATTTACCTTCTCTGTACCTACTTGTTTATATACAACTATAAAATAGTTTGGAGATTCTGTCTCTCTGACCTGTCATTTTACCCTTGTATTCTCTTTTATCCCCATCACTGTAAGAGGACTATACTAAGTTGCACTCCTGACACACTAGTAGTAGCCCACCAGAGTAATCCTGAACTAATTGAATGATAATTACCTAACATTTAGTTAGTTGTCTACCTCTGCATTCCAGACCCTGATCCTTAAAATGTCCTATAGCTAAGGGAAGTTGTATATATAGTATAAAGTACTCTTTCAGGAGCCTCATTCTATTCTCTGAGAATTTTCCTAGAAGATGAGCTGTAACATACTCTGGAGTATAATTATAGACTAAGAATTCTCCTGAAAGCTCCGCTCTGATTGTCCTCATAGCAGAATAGAATCTCCTGAACAGAACCTTGGAAAAATGCAGTGGACAGTCTCTATCCAGTTGCCCTCTACTACCCACACCCAACCCTCTGTACCTCCACTCCATACAGATGTCATATGCAGACACTCTCTAGAGCATAGCCAATACTCTGGTCTATCTGGGGCATTATCTGCATGAGATCACTGAGAGACAGAATAACTTGAAAACCAACATCAACAATGCCTTCTCCACTCTAACAGTTCAGCTCCAACAACTAATGCAGCTAGTATCAAACACACTCTCTCAACATCTGACTCTGGTGATGAATTCTCCTCTGCCATCTCCTGTGTTGGCAACTCCTCCTCCAGCAACCTCTCATACTCATGCCTACTCCAAGCTCTTCTTCCCTCTGGATTTCAATGGTAATTACAGCATTAGATGAGTATTTCTGAACTCCTACACCCTCTACATATGTCTGGCCCCAAAGTAGTTCAGTTGTGAAGAAAAAAAGACCCTATGAGCCTTTACCTTCTTCAAAAGTGATCACATAGCAAAGTAGTCTGAGAACCTCTTCTGCTAGGAAGCAGACACCAGATTCTTTCCCATCCAAGCCTGGGCTGATTTTGAAGCCCAGTTCAAGGTGTAGTTCTTTCCAGTAAACACAAAAGTGGACATAGTGAATACCCTAGAGGGTACCTCCTACCACCAGGGAACTTGGACAGTGGAGGACTTTCTTGACAGTTTCCAGTCACTAGTACCTAGTCAAGAACTACCCCCATTACCTTGATATGAGATAGCTGTTCTTTGAACAGCAAGAAGAGCTCATGGAAGACCTCTTAGTCTTGTACAATGTACAAGAAGCAGAGCTCAGAGAAGTTGGAGAAAATGAGGATTTTGTGCAGGATGACCAGTGACAAGTGTACCTCAGCCACTAGTAATAGGTTCACTGTACTTGAGATAGAGACTAATACAAATGATGGTGAACCTATAAACACACCTTTTTTTTATATGCCTAAACACAATCCTTCCTCCAGAGACCAAAGTGGAAAAGAAGACTACCCATCCGACTCTCCGCCAGTGTATTAGATACACATAGAACCTCCCTACAGCTTGCTGTAAAACTAAATACCACAGATACAAGTGAGCTCCACTCCATGAAAGCTCTCCTAGATAGTAGAGCTATAGAAAGTTTTATAAACTAAAGCTTTGTCTACTCTAAGGGATTGAATACCCAAACAGTCACATGCCCTATCTTTGTCTTCAATATAGATAGCTCTCTAAACAAAGCTAGTAAAATCTCTAAAATAGTGAATATCCTTCTGCAGTATAGTACTCACTCAGAAAGAATGCTATTTACTATCTTAGGCCTTGAAAAGCAAGATTTGATCCTGGGATATAACTGGCTAAAGGACCATAATCTGAAGATTAATTGGAAGACCAGTAAGGTTGAAATGACATGCTGCCCTTAACACTGTAAAGACAATTGCGTCCTATGCAAGGAGCAGATACAGCAGAAAAAAGCAGAACTCCACACTGTTGATTTGTACAGAGATAGACCTTCCCTTTTGCTCTTGGAAGACAATGTAGATGACCCCTCTCCCTCTGGTACTGATGGTAGAGACTGGAAACTTAGAGATCACCTGTTTGTAATGTAGATACTCCTAGAGCTCAAGTTTGTCTTTACCAAGGACATTTTTCCAGAACACTGCTGTTGGAACCACACTATTGAGTTGATTCTGGGGTCCAATCCTAAGTTATTAAAGATATATCCCTTATCTCCAGTGGAACAAACTGAGCTAGACGCATTTCCGGATGAAAACCTGTGCACTAGTCGCATCTGTCTCTCTAAGTTATCTATGGCCACTCCAGTTTTCTTTATCAAAAAGAAGGACAGCTTTCTTCAGCTAGTATAGAATTATCATGCCCTGAACACCATAACAGTCAAGAATCAATACCCACTTCCATTCATCTCCCAGCTTATCTTCTAGCTTTGCAAAACTAAGTACTTCACTAAGCTTCTGATAAGGCATGGGAGTAGAATGATCAAGAGCAAACTGCCTTTGAGGCCCTCAAAATGGCAGTAATCACCACTCCAGTGCTGATTTCACCTCAAGACTCAGAACCTTTCTGTATTGAGGCAGATAGCTCTAACTTTGCCACAGACGCCATTCTATCTCAACAGTCCACAGCAGACATCTACAGCAAGTTCCTGTTTCTAGTGAAAAGAAACTACAAGATCCATGACAAAGAGATACTGGCCATTATCTGCACACTAGAGGAATGGAGACATTTCCTTGAAAAGGCAGCTAATCCAGTACAGATCTAGACCAGCCCCAAAAACCTAGAGTATTTCATAATGGCAAGAAAACTGATCCGGAGGCAGGCATGCTAGTCCTTATACCTAGCTCACTTTGACTTCACTCTTTGCTATCATCTGGAACAATCTATGGATAAGCCAGACACGCTCTTTTGGAGACCCAACCACAGCAACAGCTGTTTGGACAACAAAAACATTTTTTTTTGTGCCTAGAACTCCTGGCCATCTGTGCTCTTGAAGGACTAGAGCTAATTAGGGTCAAATGCAACATCCTGGCTGAAGTCTGCAAGAGTAACTGCTCTGGAGACCAAGGAGAGCCCATAGCCAGGGCCACTCTAGAACTGAAGAAGTCCTTGAGCAGGATAGTGCACTCTTTGGAGTGACATTGACAGCCTGCTCTGCTTCTGGAGAAAGATCTATGTCTCCCAGACCCCAGACCTGCACAGAAAGATAGTAGCCCTGTATCATGATACAAAGATTGCTAGACACCCCAGAAGGTGGAAGATGCTAGAGCTGATGTCCCACAACTACTGGTGGCCCTAGATATCTAGGTATATTAGACAGTATGTCAGTACCTGTGATCTATGCCTCCACACAAAAGCAACAAGACACCCTCTGGTCAGAGAATTGCACTCACTCTCTATACCAGAGGTGAAATGGGATACCCTCAGCATAGATTTTGTAGTGGAACTCCCCAAGTCCTCTTGATGCAACACTGTCATAATAGTAGTAGACTCTATGTCAAAGAAAGCCTACTTTATTCTGATGCATATGACAGTGACTACAGAAAGAGCCACTAAACTGTTCTTCCACCACGTATAGAAGCTCCATGGGCTGCTCTAATGTGAACTGTAGACCCCAGTTTGTGGTACATTTCACCAGAGAACTCTAGACTGCTAGGAATCTGATTAGTGTTCTCTATGGCCTGGCATCTGCAAACTGATAGAGAGATAGAGCATGTCAACCAAGAGCTCAACCAATACCTACAGCTCTTTGTCAACAAAAAACAAGACAACTGGTACAACCTGTTGCCTATGGTAGAATTCCAGCATAATAACCATGTGCATGCCTCCACCCAACAGACTCCATTCTTGCTTGATACCAGACGCACCCCCCATATAGGCTTTGAACCCAGACAATGACCTTTTGGACTGGATACAGTAAATGAGTTCATGGGATGAATGAAAGCAGCAGTTGAAGAGGCCAAGTCCACAATCTAAAAGGCACAAGATATGACTAGGTAACACAATCAAAGAAGGTCTCCAGCCCTGGTGTTTCACTCTGGGGATTAGGTATTCCTGGACACATCCAATATCAAGATCACCTGTCCATGTCCAAAATTGTCTCATTGCTGTCTCAGACTCTTTATTGTAGAATGCCAAGTAGGACCCCTAGCTTATTACCTCAAACTACCACACGCAATGAAGAAACTCCATCCAGTGTTCAACATAGTGAAGCTGTTTATGGTTCCAGACAACCCAATATCTGGACAAAAATCAGAACCCCTGCTACTACCAATCATTGTTGATGGAGAGAAGAAATAAAAGGTGGAGGAGATTCTGGATAGTCACTGGTATTGGAGGAGGTTTCAGTTCTTGGTATAATAAAAGGAATATGGCAGAGAACACAACTCTTGGAAAGTGGTCTCCAATGTTTTAGCTCCTGATCTCATTGCAAAGTTCTACAAGCACCCCACAGTTCCTAGGTATATCCGCCGGGCAGATTTTGATGCAATTTTCAAGTCCAGAACAATTGCTTTGAAATGCAGCAATCTTGAAGGTAGGGTGAGTGTAATGGGACTTTACCAATGCCACCTCTGGAACACTAGACCAACCTCCTAGAGTGACCCTGTACCTAATTAAATATTACTATGTAATATTTAACTGTCTCTAGCTCAACTTGGCAACTCCTAACCTTGACCAGTAGGACTGTAGGATCAGGGACAGACAGACTGTAGTAGTATATATAGTGTAGAGTATACCCCCAGGAGCCTCATCCTAGACTCTAAGGATTCTCCTGGAGGTGAGTTGTAACATAACTTAGGAGTATAATATTACTAAGGATTCTCCTAGAGTTCACTCTGCTCCAGTTGCTCTTACATTCTATGCATTAGTCAAAATACAATATCAAGAATGAATAAGAGGATGGATGTTTGATAGAGGAGGAGAGTTTGACTTTGAGAAATTAGACACATTTATTAGAAGTAAGAGGATTGAACTATAAAGAAGCACACCTTATACTCCACAGAAAAATGACTATGCAGAGAGATTCAACAGAACTCTCATGGACAAAGCAGAGGCTATGTGATATGATGCTTGCATCCCAGAATCCTGGTGGGAATACAGTGTAAAGTATGCTGTGCACCTGTACAATAGAAGTTCTTTGTGCTGTCTAAACTGGCACATTCCTTATGAACTAGTCAATAAAAACAAACCAGATATTACTTACCTATGAGTA
>Ga0154004_1000064_pt1 | contig 25587 bp, 12 predicted proteins | sample TSFL088MetaG_FD_104727 | JGI IMG/M metagenome (GOLD analysis project Ga0154004, IMG submission 104727) | Attine ant fungus gardens microbial communities from Florida, USA - TSFL088 MetaG | ecosystem: Host-associated > Fungi > Mycelium > Unclassified | place: USA: Florida, Lake Talquin State... | reverse complement strand
TACTTGGTACAATGGAAGGGATTCATGGCAGAATCAGATACTTGGGAAGGAAGGGAAAATCTAGAAAATACAAAAGAGACAGTCAAAGAGTACAAAAAGGAATACCGACAAGATATAGAAGATGTAAGATAACAAGAAAGAGAAAAAGGAACATTCAGAAAAGAAGAACTGCTAGGACAATTTACAGTAAAAAAGCTATTTGGATGGTCAGACAAACAATATGACGAGGAATATTGGGAAAGACTAGAAAGAAATTGAAAACGATAGAAAGGAAGATAGATAAAAGAACAAAAAACTATGGAAACAATAAAGGAGAAAGAAGAAGAAATTGAGCAGGAAAGTTCAGGGCTCAAGGAGTAGACAAAAGAAGATGACAATGAAATGGGAAATATTTGCGACCCATACTATGAACTATAAAAATCCTTGGAATGAGGAATCTTGAGAGGGAGATGGTGTCATGACATAGCCAAAAATGGCTAAGTCATTATTTATTTTCTTTTTCTTTTTCTTTTCTTTTAATTAGGAAATTGGTAGACATGCAAGATGAAACAACTAAAAGAGATGTGTAGAAGTTTATAAATAGAAGTAAACACAGAAGGTGTATAAGTAGTGTACCATAATCAAATAAGAACTCTATCAAGTTCTCCTTGTCAACTTGGACTAGGAGTAGTTCTAAAACACCTCAGTCTAAGTCCTTATAAATATACTTCTTCTAGAACTTACATTTCTCTGAATAGAGGTAGAGCTTATATTCTACTAGGATTTCTAGTACACTCTGGATAGCTTTGGCATACTATTCAACAGTCCTGGTGAAGATAAGGATATCATCCAAGTACACTACTACTATTCCTTTAGTGATAAGGTCCCTGAAGATGTTGTTTATCATTGTTTGGAAGATAGCCAGACTATTAGTCATTTTAAAAAACATCACTAGGAGTTTAAACAGACTATAGTTTATATAGAAGATAGCCTTTTACTTATCTTCAGACTTGATGTATATATTGTTGAAACTCCAGTAGATGTCCAGTTTAGTAAAATATTTGGCTCTACAGAGTTACAACACAAGTTTGGAGATAAAGGATAGAGAATACCTATTCTTTACTGTTACAGAGTTAAGGGCTCAGTAGTTCTGTACCAACTAGAGAGAACTGTTCTTTTTTTTGATGAAGAACACTAGGGTGGCCATAGGCAATTTGGATAGGTATATCCATCTGGTATATAGATTTTCCTCTAGAAAAATATCTAGTTTCTTCTACTCAACAGGGGAAAGAGGGTAGACCTTTGTAGACTTGGGCTCAGAACCTGGAATAAGCTCTATCACATGGTTCCAGTAACAGTGCTCTAGTAAGATATCAAAATTGTCCTTAGCAAACACAGATTCAAAGTCTCTGGTATAAGAAAGCAGAGAAGCAAAGATCATTTGCATCTCCATATTCTGTTGAGCTCCTTTCACTAACTATTGAGAGGTAGTAACTGAGACTCATAGTAGCTGAGACTCATATTGCTTCTTCAGAGGGCTCTAAGAGTAGCCTAGTGATAAACAGTTAGTCTCCAGACTTCTAATCTTGTCCATCAGTCCTATGTAGAGCTCTAAGTTCTTTCTTTTCTTTATCCAGAAAAGAAAAGGGTCTGGTCCAACAGTGCTGCAGAGTTTAGACCTCTTATCTTTTCCTTAGGATCTGTTCTCTTCAAAGGGTATAATATTCTTTACACTGGGGTGAGCATTGCATTATACAGACTTCTTCTTTCTTCCAGTTAACTTTAGGATTATGATTCTTGAGCCAAGTGTAGCCAAGAATTAGTTTCTGCTTTCCTAGGCTGGAGATAGCTAGGAGTATCCATTCCAAGTAAGTTTGATAGCAGAGGACCATGTCTACCACTTCTGATATCTAGCTGGCTTTGTTGGGAGAGCTGTCAATATTAAAGACTGGTATAGGGTAAGAAATGGTCTGAGTATTGATTCTCTTTAAGTAAATAAAGTCACAATCAATAAAGCTTCTAGTGGCTCTATAATCTAGAAGTGTGTTAATAGAGTAGAGTTTGCTAGTATTGGTTGTACTAAGTTCTACAGCAAGGACTAAGGATGTTCTGTATACATTAAGGACATTTGTAAAGAGCTCTTTGGGCAATTGTCTTTTCTACTTTGGTCTCCAGGGTGCAGAATGGTTGGCTGGAGTGAAGGGGTATATGTCTTTGGGTTCACTGTCACTTATATTAACATCTTTTATCTTGAGTACAATGAACCTATTTACTAGAAGCAACTGGAGTATATGTTTTGCTAGCTGCTCTATACAAAATTCTTCTCTACCAGAGACTCTAATTCTTCTGCTACAACTACATTTTTAAAAGCTATTAGATCTTCAATCAACTCTTTTCTTTGCTCTACTGTAAGCTGTTGTATATCAAGGCAATATAGGTAGTCTTTTACAAGATAGCTGTTTATTATCAATAGACAGTGAATGTTCTTAGTGATTACCCTAGGTAGATGTTCAAGAAGAACTCAATGGAGTTCTTCGTTGGATTGCAGTCTTACTTATACTACTACTATAGTGGCTGTACTCTAAAGTCCCACAATTACATGTCCTTTCCAGAATATTCTATGACCATCTGATCTTGTTACATGATTTGACTTGCTAAGTTCCCATGCTATTTATATCTTGATTCTATTGTATACTTTGAGGTTTTGGACTAAGTGTTTAAATGTGTGGGAAACCTTTTCTTGTTTGGGGCTCTCATAACACTGTTCTTTTCACAACAGTAGTAGTTGCATAGAGGGAGTAGTTTGGTCTTTTGTACTGTGTTAACATTTATAAAGACTCTAAGAAATTGGGGTGGAAAGTCTATATCTGGATTTTACCACTAGGGTCTATGGGTCTATATACCTAGCATCAGAAACTAAGATCTGGAAGCTATTTAGGTAATTGTCTACTATCTAACTCCTTTGGTGGTAGAATAATCCCTCCAGAGAGCTGATAGTATTTGCTTCTATGTTGACCAGAAAAAACTAGATCCAGAATTGTTGGTTGAAGTTACCCTAGGTTTAAAAAGAAAAAATACCAGTATCTGCTTTCTGTTTAAAGAGGTTCTTGGACTAATTGGTAGTCTGACCTTCCTTAAAGAACATGAAGGTCTAGAGTACTTTTTTCTCTTTGCAGGTGAACTGCTCTGGGACCAGACAAATACAGAATCAAATAGAAACTCTATTGAGTTCTTTTTGTCAACTTAAACCTAGAGTATGATTAAGTTGTCTCAGGCTAAGTTGCTATATCTCTCTTTTGTATTTTTTCATCTATAGACTAGTTTGGCTGTGAATTCTCTTAGTAGTTCTTAACTAAATTTTTCCTTTTTTTTTTTTAGCTTCTGTTATCTAATTTTTTTAGTCTTTTCTCTATACTTTCTCTCAAACTTGTAAGAGAACATCCTAGAATTGTGCTTAGTGAGTATTGATAGATTTACTCTTATCTAAGGTCTAGATCTCTTAGTACATATCTCTCTTTAGTCTAGTTTGTACTTGGTCAATAGTCTATAACTATATTAGGATATTTGGTATTATTGTATTAGTATTTATGTGATTGTATATAGACCACCTCCAGTAGTATATATAGAAACCTGTATTAGTAGATCTATTACAAATATCCACTTACTGATTTGTGATTGGTTAATTTGATAATCAAAGTGCTCAAAAAAGCAAAGTTAGACAAGTAGCAAAAGATGTTATTAAGTCTAAAGTTTATCCTCAGATATAGAGTCTTTAAATACATAATTGTGATGGTCTGTGCACAAAAACAGCCTACCACATGATCACTATCTATTGTTCTTGAAATAGAGATAACCTAACCATCTTAGGGCAGTTCTTTGTTCTATTCAAGAAAAAATGATAATTTATAGATAAAGATCAGTGTTATATACAAACATTAAGAATCTTGTATCTCTATGGGATCTTATCACCTTAGGGTCTATTTATAGCCAAAAAAAGCGCATTGAAGAGAGCTTTACAATGGTCATTGAAGCAAACAATTATATCAAATGGTTTCCAAGATATCAGTAATTTATTGTCTAGTAACTTAGTGATTGTTGACTGATCTGTTAATAACTTGGTGAATACTAATTGCTTTGAGATGTTTTTGGTATCATTTGAAAGATTTTTTTAAGAGCTTTTGGTAGCCATTTAGGTTGTTGAAATTGGTCAAGTATTCCCAGAGTTATAGTCTGAATGAAGTTTGTGATACTAAGTTAATATTTATTTATTTAAATTTAATTTCTAAAGATTGGATATATGAGAAAGTCAAATAAAAAGAAATACATAGAACTTTTTAAATAACAAAAAATAGTAGAATATATATAAATAATATATAGTAATTATAAGGTTCTAGCTATAATAACTTAAATTTACTTTTGGTCTAAGTTAATAAAAAGAACTTAATAGAGTTCCCATTTAATTTATATAAGCTACTTATACACTTTTTACTATTTACTAGTATTTACAAAGTTCTATAAATACTATTTCATCCAATTATCTTGTGCATTCAATTTTTAAAAAACTAAAAAAAAGAAAAAGAAAAAAGAAAAAAATATTGACTTAGTTGTTTTACTAAGTCATGATAATAATTAAATAAGAACTCTATTGAGTTCTTTTTATCAACTCAAATTAAGAGTAGAACTAAGTCATTGTAGTTATATTCTTACAATACTTGCTATCTATACTATTTAATATTCTTTTTAATCTTGTAATATAGTTTTTAGAATTCAACTCAATGGCAAGTCTCTTTTTCTTGACTTGTTCTTTAAAAGATATGAGTCATTTACTATATTATTCTTATAAAGAAACTATACTAAAGTCTATTTCTAATATACCAGTAACAATACACCAGAGTGACTCTAATAACTAATTAAATGTCTATAACTAAGGAACTAGTATATATAGTATAAATCACCCTTTAGGAGTCTTATTTTATTCTCTGAGATTTTTTGTCATACCTATAATACTTTTGTAATATGTAATAGCTATATAGTTGATCTTAGACTTTACTATTGTAGTTTCCTTCAATAGCCTTAAATAGAGAACTGTCTCTTTAACTTTGTTTTCAACTATAGCCTCTTTTAAACCTTATACTACTTCCAATATAATCTATCAAGCATTTTATCTGATTGCCCAAGATTTCACTGGGGATTAGTACAATAGTAGGTATAACTAAAGTAGTTGAGACCAAACATTATCCAATGTAAAAATGACTAGAACAGAGTAAACTCTAGGAGAGTCCTTAGTTAATATTACACTTCTAAATACATTTATTACAACTTATCTTCAGAAAAATTCTTAGAGATTAGAATAAAACTTCTAGAGTATACTTTTATAGTATATATATTCTTACTACTGAGATGTCCCTGATTCCACAGTCTTGTTAGTCAGGGTTAGAAGTCTCCAAGTTAAGCTAAAGAAAATTAAATATTATATAGTAATATTTAATTAAGTATAGAGTCACTTCAGGATATAAGTCTAGTATTTCAGAAACAGTATTAGTAGAATTCTGTTATAAGATAGTTCCCAAAAGGAAACTATTTCCCATATATTCATTAATCTAGTAGGAAATATCTAAAAGTATAACACAAGAAAGATATAAATAGCATAAAAAGATTTATGTAAGATATATAGTTATTAGTAAGAGTCATGTAATTGTAGAAAATAGACACATAGACCAACAGACATTTGTATAAGTAATTAGTATAATCCAACAGGGAATTCTATTAAGTTCTTCCTGAATATCTATTTAGGATGAACCTCGAGTCTTTATAACTTAGTATTAATAAGTTTCTTTATATCTAATACTACAAGGCTTAATATTTCTCCTAGAGATTTCTCCTAGAAATAAGTTATAACATATTCTAGAGTTTAATTAAATTTTAAGGTTTTTCCTAGAATCACTCTACTTTGGTTATTCTATCACAAACTTCATTAGACCATAACTCTAGGAATACTTGACCAATTTCAACAATCTAAATAGCTACCAAAAGCTCTTAAAAAAATCTTTCAAATGATACCAAAAACATCTCAAAGCAATTAGTATTCACCAAGTTATCAGCAAATTAGTCTGTGATTACCAAGTCACTAGACACTAAATTGCCAATATCTCAGAAACTGCTTTAGATCTAAAGAATTTATAGCATTTTCTATTGTATATTACTACTTTTATTACCATACTGTTTAGCAATGTTTATAATAACTTTATTACATATTACTATAACTTAATTGTATATTACTGTTACTTAACTATTACTTGACTGTCTATTATCTTGCTATACTAATTCAGTAAATAGTAATTGATGAATCACTAGCTTAGTAATTATTCAACTATACTATAGTACCAAAAAGCTAGTAAAAAATAAATTATATAACTTACTTCTATAATACAGTTAACAATTTGAGTAAAGACTCATTATAGTCACTGTAACAACTTTACTATGCTTTCTAGTTTCTTGACTTTTTATTTCTTCAATAAAGTTCTCAAGTTTTATTTATAACTATGTTCTGGTCTAACTATATATAGATCAATGTAAAATTTGTAAAATTTTACAAGTTTATATTATTTTTAGAACTCTAACCCAAATATTGTGTTTTTAGCTCTACTTTACTTATAAATCATGGTTTTTGTATATACAAGAACTGTTATAATCTATAACTATAATCTATTATTACTAACTCTACTTTAGATTATCTCTTAGTAATTATTGTATTATAACTGTCTTACAAATTATCTAATATTAGGTTCTTATAAATAATATAAAATTAAACTACTTTCTCAGCTTTGTTCTTGACTAGATAACTTGATTATCTTTTGTGTTTTTCTATTTCTTTTCCAAGAATAAATCCTTAGTCACAACTTTACTAAGTTTGAGGTTTGGACCACTGCAACCTGACAAAAACCAATATTCTAAGGTTTATTTGTTGAGTTTTTTTATTTTGGAAATTTCTCAAATATTATGCTAAATATTTCTTGAGTTTATTTTAAGAAAAATTTTCAATACTAGTAAAAAATAAAACAAAATTGTTTCTTTATATGTTTTACTTTTCCTAGCTAATTTTCTTTTATACTTTTCTATAAAACTAGCTAATATTCAAGCTTTGATTTAAGCACTTTAATCTATAATACAATTTTTCTAGCTTTTAAATCTACAACAATTTTTTTAGTTTCTTATATTGTTTTTAATTTCAAATATCTCTTTACAGTCCTTTTAGTTTTTCTTACCAGTTCAATATAATCCTGGATTTGCCTATTTTAATTTAGTTCTACTACTACTTATATCATTTACTTAAACATACCCTTATTTTTCTTTACAGTTCTTTTTATTACTTTTATTTCAAAATATTTCTATTCAACCTTTTTAGTTTCCCATACCAGCAGTTTACTATATTTCTGAGTGTTTTACTCTAGTTTCACCTACCAATCTACTATTTATAACATCAGTTAACCCATAGTTTTCTTTCTCTCTTTAGTTTTTTTCAATATCTTTAGTCCAAAATATTCCAGTAGTACAATATATCCCTAAACTTCTCTTTTTTACTCCAGTTTCATCAACTAATTTTTTATGATTACACTTTTTCTTCTGTTAATATTTATTTAAATTCTGATAAAAAGATTTAATTTGATAAAATAGTACTCAATTATTCTAATGTTAGTCTTTCTAGTTTATAACTAGGCATTTTAACTTTAACTAGATCTAAGGAATCAGTTAAGGATATTTCTTATACCTTGTATAATTGAGGTCATATTATCTATCAAAAAAGTAAGACTAAAAAAAAGTTTATTTCTTATAATTCTATAGTCTTTTTTTTTTTGTTTATCAAACAATTTGCTAAAGATTATTGTTGGTGAATTGATATATTTGTTGAAATAAGTTGATTTTCTGAAAAAAACTACTATAACAAACAAAAAAGAAAAATAATTAGTTATTTCTCTTTAAATGCTCTATAACAAAAAATGGAAAGATATAGAAAAAAACTAAAAAAAATAATTAAGTTAAAAAATTATTTTGAATAAATTTTATGTACTTACATCCTGAGGTTAGAATAAGTATATGTTTGGTTCTAGTTGAATCCAAAACTCTTCTTTTAAAGTTAAATGGATATATATAAAAATAGTAAATTGGTTAAATCTAAGAAAAACTTAGAAATTATTATAAAATATTTAAAAAAATATACTGTAAAAGTCATTGAAAAAGTTTTTTTATCTAAGTTTACAAAACTTCATTACCAAGATTTAATTTTACTTTAATTAAACTAATATTATTTACTGAAGATCTTCTAGAAAAATAAGATTTGAAATGACCATAGACAAAATGAGATATGTATAATATTAAATCAAAGCCAGAAAGTCAAAAAACTAAAATACAAAAATTATCCAATAATATAAAAGGAAGTTATACTTTTGTAGGATTAATATTTGAGACTATGAAAGACTACTAAAGAAAAAAAAAAACTATTTTATATTATTAAAATGAGAAAATTGAAGGATTTCAAGTATATATAATATAGTTAATATTGAGTTACTAGATTTGTTGACCAGCAATAAGAACAGATAAAATCACCAAGTTTAATATTGGTAGGAACATAGTTAAGATATTTTGTATAAAGATTTTGGCTACAAGAACAAATATACAGTTGGTTTTCTTTAGTATACCAACTACAAAACTAATATTTTGGAGTTAGAGTATAGATAAATAGTATTATGAAATTTAAACCTATAGTATTACTTTTTTCTTTAATTAACAGAAAATCATATACTAATTTTTGAAAAGAAAAAGTTGAAACATCTTTTTGAGTACTATTTGGTAACGTAATTTGAGATCTCATTAGATATAAAATATTAGAATATATAGAATTTGTCTTTTATGTGATTTTAGGCATAAATAAAAGAGTAGGTTCTAAATAAATTTGGAAAAAATAAAATAAATATTCTTATTACAAAGTATTTAGTTAGTTGTAATAATAGATCATATAATCTCAAACTAACAGAAATTTTTTTTTTTTACATCAAGAATTTTTATAAAACAAGTTGCTTGTAACAAAATAAGTACAAAGACTATATTATAAAGTTCTCTTTGATAGCTGTTAAAGTAGCCTCTTTTAATAAATACCAAAGAAGAAAAAATAGGAAAAAAAACAAAAAATCTATTAAGATATAGATATTAGTGAATCTATATATAGGTATTAGTGAACCAAAAAAAAACAAAAGTAACTTACAAAAGGTAAGATATTAGAAAGTACTTTAATACTTATAGTAGAGGAAATATAAAGAGAATACAACTAATAAGTAACATTATTAAAAATATATATATGGATAGTCACAAGTGAAGATATGTCTATAGAGAATCAATAACCTATTATACAAAAAAAGACATATAAAAGGGCCAAAACAAATATTTTATAAGCATAAATAGATCAGTAAATCAATAAGAATAAAAATCAAATATACAAATGATATACTAGAAATTATATATGAGATGGAGACAGAGATATGTCCAGAGAGTGCAGATGAGCCATTGTATAGGAGAAAACACATAAGAGAGCCAAAACAAATATCTTATTAAAAAAAATATGTTAGTAAATAGATAAAAATCAAAAAAAATAAGTAAACAATATACTGGGGACTTTACTTGAGGTAGAGGCAAGAACATATCCAAGGAGAATCAATGAGATATTGTACAAGAAAAGATATATAAAGGAGCTGAAACAAATATCCTATAAAAAAAATAAGTTAGTAAATCAGATTAAAAAAATACAAATAATATAGCAAAGACTAGACATAAGTTGAATACAAATATTAAGACTCTAGACTACAAGAGTAAATATATGCTTTAACCTTGAGCTTATGTTAACACTTAATATCTCTTTGTTCCTCTACAAAGAGTTTGGTTAAGGTTTTTAAAAGAGTTACATTAAAAGAGTGAATATTGAGACTTTTAGTCATATACTCTAAGTTAGTCTAAAGACTAGAGAGAATGTAGAGTTCTAAGAGAAGTAGGTTTTTAGATAAACTATAGAAAAAGAGAACTTGTTATTCTTTTCTCTTTTTAGATTGTATTTATCCTAACTAGTTGAGTCAGAGTCTATAAATAGGTTAGTCTAAAGTTTCTCCATTTATCCTAAAGTTCATAACTATTATAAGATTTATCTATAATTATCTCAAGATTTATCTAATGTTTCTTTTTTAGTTTAATATCTATGATTAGTCTAATCAAGTCTAAAGTCCAATCTAGTCTTGATGTACTGACACATTATTCATTGTATTATCTTTGTCTTCCTTATCTTTTATTACCATCATCTCTTCTACCATCTACTTATTATTAGTCTAGAGCTGATAATAGTCATAGTTTCAATACAATTCCATAATAGTAGAAGTATATCTAGAGAATATGAACAAGTTATCATATGAAAGAAGGATGTAAAGAAACACCCTAGAATTATGCTTAGTGAATGTTGATAGATCTATTCTTATCTAGGATCTGGATCTTTTAGTGTATATCTACTTTCTTTTGTTTTTCTTCAGTTTAGTTTATACTTGGTTGATAGTCTGTAACTATATTAGAAATATTTGGTTAAGTACTGAGTTTACTAGGGAAAATATCAAGTCAAGAACTACAAACTGCCCTAGTAGTATTAGCTAGACAATCAGACAACCACTCACAAAAAAAACTCCAAGTAATCAAGGAATCTAATTCCTTTAGTAGAAGAAGCCCAGAAGAGTTGTATACTTTTGTATTTCAGTATCAAATCTACTTCTATATCTGTAAAGAAGAATTTAATAATAACATAAACAAAGTGTTTTTTACTATATTATACCTTTTGTCATAAACTTTATTTGAACCATAACTCTAGGAATACTTGACTGATTTTGATAATCTAAATGGTTACAAAAAGCCCTTAAGAAGATCTTTCAAACAGTACCAAAAATGTCTCAAAGCAATCAGTATTTACCAAGTTATCAGCAGATCAGTCTATGATCACCAAGCTACCAGACACTAAATTACCGATATCTCGGAAACTACTTAATGTAATTGTTTGCTTCAATAACCATCATGAAGCTCTCTTCAATGCGCTTCTTTTGGCTATGAATAGATCCTGAGGTGATAAGATCCCATGGAGATACAAGGTCCTCAATATTTGTATATAATATTAATCTTTATCCATAGATTATCATCTGTTCTTGAATAGAACAAAGAACTATCCTAAGATAGTTAAGTTATCTCTATTTCAAGAACAATAGTACTTCTATATATAGAACAATAGGTAGTGATCATATAGTAGGCTATTCTAGTGTACAGACCACCACAATTATATATTTAAGGACTGTATGTCTGAGAATAAATCTTAGACTTAATAACATCTTTTGTTACTGTCTAAACTTTGTTTTTTTAAACCTTTTGATTATCAAATCATCAACTCACAAATCAGTAAATGGCTATTTATGATATCTTTAGGGTATTGCTCTAGATTATTTTGAGCCATTTATTAATAAACCTGATCCTTACTACAACTTGGACTTTTTAGAAGACTAGTTAGCCTTTATATAGAAGCTGACTAATATTTTCAGCTTATACTCACCTGAAGATGATAATAAGGACACAATAGTATCTATTCCTTTTTTTAGTAATAGTAAGGCTGTTGACTATTTTATCTACTTCACAAAATACCAGAATTGCATCTGTTGGAATAAGAGAGCCCTTTGCAAAGTAGTTAAAGATGCCATTCTAAGTTGCATCTAAGATGAGTTACACTACAGCTATAAAGAAATGTTATCCTTTGAGGATTTTAAAAGGGCAGTTCTGTAGATTAATAATAAGTACTGGAAAAGAATCTAGAATAACAAGAATAAATTGTGGACAAACTAGCCACCCCAATATTCTATATCTAAGCTACTAAGACCAGAGTCTACTAGATTTCCAGGAGTAGAAAAGAAATTGTTAAGGTTTCCATTTACCACTAGATCCTTATCAGAATCTTTACTACAAAGACTCCTTACTAATAACATCCTGAAAGCAGATAGCTAACTTACACTAGCCAAACAGAAATATTGTATGAACTTAGGACTATGCCTATGCTATATTCAATCTGGACATTTGGCCAAACTGTACCCTAGATAGTTTACAAAACCCCCTAGTAGCCTAAAAGTATATATAGTCTAGTTAGAGATACTTCCAAACTTGCTAGAGTTGACAAAAAACAAGAGGGCAGTTCCCTCATCTTCTAATAAGCTAGCTGTCTAGAACCCAATGGAAATAGCTTTCTAAAACTGGAGACTACTACCTTCTCTAACTCAAGTTCCCTTCTTATTTTGCTATACTCAAATCTGGTCCCAAAGATTTTCCAAGAATTGATTGACTTTGGCTTATTAAACTGTTTAATAGACTTAAGTTTTTTTTTATACTTATAAATTGCTCTCCTAAGTTGTTAAACCCCTTCCCTTGACACTAATAAATAGTACTATTAATCAGTATGTAACTCAAATCATAACATTACTAATCCAGCTCACTTGTAGCTATTTCTGTATATCTAAGTTTTATGTAACTTACTTGAATAGATCAATGCCAGTAGTACTAGGGTATAACTGGTTAAAAGTCCACAATCCAAACATTGATTGGAGAAAAGGAACTCTAGATATATCTTCTCAAAAACCAGACAACACAAAAATTCCCAAGAAAAGTACTATAGATAACTATAGAGAACTACATAGTCAATTTAAAACACAATCATCTGTTTTCCTAATAAATGCAGTGGCTTACCAATATATATGCAACTCTTCTAGAGCATAGATATTCTAGCTTACCTTTACTGAAATTTCTGGCTAGACAGTATGAACTAAGTCCAAAAATCCTAAAATAAATGAAGTCTTTATGGAATACTACCAGTTTACTGATATGTTTGACAAGCAATGCTCTAGACTTTTACCCAAATACTATTCCTATAATCTGGCAATCTATACAAAAGAAGGCTTAGTACCATGCCTAGGACCCATCTACTTCTTATTAATACTTGAACTACAAACTTTGCAAAAGTTCATTGATAAAAACATCTAGGCAGATGCTATTTGACCCTTCTAATCTCTAAAAGGAGCTCTAGTTTTGTTTGTAAAAAAGAAAAACAGAGACCTAAGACTATATATTGATTATCAAGGCCTTAATAGAATGACCTACAAGGATCAATATCTAATCCCCTTGATCACAGACCTTTTGGATACCCCTAAAAAAACAAGGATTTATACAAAGATAGACTTGAGAAATGTCTATTACTTAGTATACATCACTAAAGGTAATAAGTGAAAAACTGCCTTTAGAACACAGTATAAATTATTTGAGTAGCTTGTTATGCCTTTTGGATTGTTGAACGCATCTGTAGTCTTTCAATAGCTCATAAACAAAATTTTCAGGGATTTACTAGATATTTACGTAGTCATCTATCTAGATAATATACTGATTTATTTGAACAATCTAGAAGATCACTATGGTCATATAAAGGAGGTATCAAGGCATTTTTAAGCTTATAGACTATATATTAAGGTATGAACTTAGAACTAAAACTTTGACTCCAACCAGTAATAATTGAAAAGGAAAAACTTGATAGAGTTCTCTATTGGATTTTTACTACTACTTATATAAATTTCTCATGGTCTATGCATCTACTTTCTACAATCACAGGACCTTTACTTAATAACTATATAGCTTTTCTTTGTTGTACTTCTGAAGGTTCTCTATCAAGTTAACAAATACACAGGAGACATTTTTCTTCTTTGTAAATAACTTATAATACTATATGTCTCACTTGCAAGTATATATTTCACAAGAAAAGTATTGAATTTCTAGGGTTCATATTAGATCTAAAAGGCTTGACCATAAATGAGCAAAAGATAAAGACTATTTAGGAATGGTCAAATTCTCTACTAGGTAAAAGAAGTTCAATTTTTTTTAGGATTTTCAAACTTCTATCAATAATTTATCCATAACTACTCTAATATAGTAACCTCTCTTACTTATCTAATATAAAAGAAGGTTCCTTGGTACTGGTCTGAAGAGTGTCAGAAGACATTCAATAGACTAAAGAAAGTATTCACTATGATACTGGTACTAGCAAGATAAATTTCCAATTCCAAAATCATAGTAGAAACAGATATTTCAGACAAGGCCCTAGTAGCTATACTCTCAACTTACTCTAGAAAAGATATCTACCCTATAACCTTCTACTTCAGAATATTTAACGATATGAAAATAAATTATGATATATATGACAAAGAATTATTAGCAATATTCAAAGTATTTAAAAAATGAAAACATTATCTAAAAGGTATTTCTATCACAAATAGCCACTTACTGATTTGTAAGTTGATGATTTAATAATCAAAAGGCTCAAAAAAGCAAAGTTTAGACAGTAGCAAAAGATGTTGTTAAGTCTAAGGTTTATCTTTAGATATACTGTTCTTAAATACATGATTGTAGTAGTCTATGTACCAGAATAGCCTACCACATGATCACTACCTATTGTTTTACATATAGAAGTGCTATTGTTCTTGAAATAGAGATAACCTAACTATCTTAGAGCAATTCTTTGTTCTATTCAAGAATAGATGATAATCTATGGATAAAGATTAATATTATATACAAATATTGAGGACCTTGTATCTCTATGGGATCTTATTGCCTCAAAGTCTATTTATAGTCAAAAGAAACACATTAAAGAGAGCTTTACAATAGTTATTAAAGCAAATGATTATATCAAGCAGTTTCTAAGATATTAGCAATTTAGTGTCTAGTAACTTGGTGATCACAGACTAATCTGCTGATAACTTGGTGAATACTGATTGTCTTGAGATATTTTTGGTACTGTTTGAAAGGTCTTCTTAAGAGCTTTTGGTAGCTATTTAGATTGTCAAAATTGGTTAAGTATTTCTGGAGTTATAGTCTGAATAAAGTTTGTGACAATCTTTACCTCTATAGAGATTTTTATAGATCACAAGAACCTTACCTATTTCTATAGCTCCAAATTGCTCTCCCAACATCAAGCACAATAGTTAGAATTCTTATCACAATTCAATCTTATATAAGGAAAATATTTAAAATGTTAAGAAAAGTATAGTTAAATATTGGTATAAAAAAGATAGATACATATGAAAGTATAACAGTCAAGGCACTTTTAAATAGTAGTACTATAGAGATGTTTATAGATTAGAAAATGGCAGTGAGACATAAATTTAGGCTACAAAAGTTAGAAAGGCCAGTAGTAGTCAGGAATATTAATAGAACAAACAACAGTACAAAATTCATTACTTATCAGGTAAAGGTAAATATATACTATAAAAGTCATGTAGAAAGAATAAGAATAGATATGTATGATTTGGGGAGGACAAATATAATACTAGAGATACCATGGTTATAAGTACACAATCTAGAGATAAACTGGAAAATAGGGAAAGTAAAAATAACAAGGTGTCCACCACTATATGAGAAAAATACAAAGTTAAAAGAAGAAAAGAGAGTAGTAACCCTAGAAGAGAAAAAGATTGTAAAATAGATAGTAGACGATAAAGAAAATTAGAAAAGAGAAGAGGAAGTTGAAGTAGACTATAGAAAAATTAAAGAAATGGTACCACAGAAATTTTTAAAGTGAAAAAGAGTATTTGGAAAAGTAGAATTAAAGAGAATACCAATGAGAAAAATCTGGGATTATACCATAAATCTCAAGAAGATATTTAAACCTAGGAAAGAAAAAATCTATCCTCTATTCAAAGATAAAAGGGAAAAAGTTCAGAATTTCATAGAAGATCAGTTAAAAAAGGAATATATCAGACTATCAAAGTTCTCTTGGATATTACTAGTTTTCTTTGTGAAAAAAAAGAATAGTAATAGACTACTGTAATATGAATGATCAGACAGTAAAGAATAACTACCCACTTCTGTTAATTATAGACTTAATAGACAATATTGGAAGGAAACAAGTATTTACTAAGATAAATCTATAGTGGAGATTCAACAATGTGAGGATTAAGGAAAAAGATAAGTAAAAGGGAGTATTTATAACCTATATAGAGTTCTTTAAGCTAATAGTTATGTTCTTTGGAATAATGAATTTGCCAGCTATATTCTAGGCAATAATGAATGAAATCCTGAAAAACATAATTAATAAAGAAAAAGTGGCAGTCTTTGTAGATGATGTATTAGTAGGAACAAAAACAGAGAAAGGATATAACAAGATTGTAAAAAAAGTACTGAAGAGACTAAATGAAAATAACTTGTATGTCAAGCTAAAAAAGTGTATATGGAAGATATAGAAAATTGGATTTCTGAAAGTTATTATAGAGCCCAATAGAATCAAAATGAAGAAAGAAAAGGTTAATAAAATACTAAGTTAGCCAAAACCAAAGAATATAAAAAACATCAGAAAGTTTTTGAATTTTACCAGCTATTATAGAGAGTTTATCAAAGACTTTGCTTGAATAGCAAAGCTAATAAATGTATTAATAAGAAAAAACATAAAGTGGTAGTAAAAAAAGAAGCAGTAACAAGCATTTAATAAGCTCAAAGGGATCTTTATAACCAGACCAGTATTGGCAATCCCAGATTTAGATAAAGAATTTAGGATAGAAGTAAATACTTTGAACTATACTACTAGAAGAGTACTATTAATGAAGTACTCTAATAAATTATGGAGACTAGTCACTTTTATTTCTAAATCTCTAAGTGATACAGAAAGAAACTACAAAATTTACAACAAAGGAATGTTAGCAGTAGTCAGATATTTAAAAGCATAGAGACATTTTCTAAAAGGAACAACAATAAAATTTAAAATTTAAACAAACAATAAGAATCTTGAATATTTCATGAAGATGCAAAAGTTAAATAAGAGACAAACTAAATAGGCTCTATATCAGTCTAGGTTTGATTTTACACTGAAACATGTTTCAGAAAGTAAAATAAAAAAGGTAGATAGCTTGAGTAAGAGACCAGAGTGAAAGGTTGAGATAGAAAAAGATAATAAAAATGAAATATTAATGAAACCAGAATGGTTGGAAGTAAGAAAAACAGAAAGAGTAGAAATAATAGTAGAAGGAGTAGAAGGAGTAGATCTACTAGAAAAAGTAAGATAGTCAAAAGTAAAAAATAATAAAGTGGTCAAAACAGTAAAAGAAATAAAACAAGCAGGTGTAAAAATGTTAAAAAACAAAAAGTAAAAAAAAGTAAATGACATAATATACAAAGAAGGAAAGATATATATACCAAAAGATAAATAGCTAAGAACAGAAATTATTCAGTTATATCATGACATATTAGTTGGAGGACATAGAAAACAATAGAAAATAGTAAAACTAATTACTAGGAATTTCTGATAGCCAGGAGTGACAAAAGAGATAAAGAGATATATAAAAGAATATAATTTCTATCAGAAAAATAAAAACTACATAAAGTAGCCAGCTGGTAAATTGATGCTCAATTCTATCCTAGAAAAACCCTAAATATACATATTAGCAGATTTCATTACTAAACTGCCTTTAGTTCAAAGGTATGACTCTATCTTAGTAGTAGTGGACTAGTTAACAAAAATAGTACACTTTATACCAACTACAGAAAGAATGTTAACAGAAGTATTAGCAAAATTGTTCAGAAACAATGTATATCTACCTGAAAGCATCATATCAAACAAAGGACTATAGTTTGTAGCAGAATTAACAAGAGAGTTGAATAGTATATTAAGGATCAAAAGCAAAATGTTGACAGTATTCTATTCTTAAACAGATAAATAAACAAAGAGAATCAACCAAGAGCTCAAGTAATATTTAAGGATATTCATAGATTATAGGCAAGAGCAATAGCTAGATTGGTTGGAGATAGCAGAATTTGCATATAATAACAAAGCATACTCAAGCACAAAGATATTGCTCTTTAAGGTAAATTATAAACAAGATTCTAGAATGGAGTTCACAGTAAAAAAGAAAAGAAAGTATAAGAGAGCAGAGAAATTTGTAATAAAGATAAAGAAAGTACAAGAGAAAGCAAAAGCAGTGCTAGAAAAAGTACAAAAAGAAATAAAGAAATATACAAATAAAAAGAGAGGAGAGATTGATGAATATAAAGTAGAAGACTTGGTAATGCTCAGTACTAAGAATTTGAGATATCAAATGATTGGTAGAAGAATAAAGAAGTTGACAGAGAGGTTTATAGGCCTCTATAAAGTTAAGAAAATTGTATTGGCAAATACAGTTGAATTGGAGTTATTTAGTACAATCAAGATATATCTAGTAGTAAACATTAGTAGAATATGCAGATACATAAGGCAAGTAAAAGAACAAAGAAAAGAGCAACCAACTCCAATGATAATTGAGGGAGAAAAAGAGTGGAAAATAGAAAATATATTAAACAAGTAGTGAGTTAGAGGAAAAAATAAATATCTGGTACAATAAAAGGGGTTTACAGCAGAATTAGATACTTAAAAAGGTATAGAGAACCTGAAAAATACAAAAGAAGCAGTTGAAGAGTTTGAGAAAAAATACCAGAGAGATATAAAAGACATTAGAAGACAGGAAAAAAAAAAGAGAACATTTAGGAAAGAAGAACTATTAGAATAGTTTATAGCAAGAAAACTATTAGAATAGTTTATAGCAAGAAAACTATTAGAATAGTTTATAGCAAGAAAACTATTTGGTTGGTTAGATAAAAGATATGATGAAAAATATTGGACAAGGTTAGAAAGGAATTGGAGATAATAGAAAGAAAAAAGAATAAAGGAACAAAAAACAATAAAAATAATAAAAAAGAAAAAAGAAAAAATTGGGCAAGAAAATTTAGAACTTGAGGAGTGAACAAAAGAAGATAATACTAAAATGGAGAATATTTGTGATCTCTACTATAAGTTGTCAAAATCCTCAGGACAAGAAATCTTAAAAAAAGGGTAGTATTATGACATAGCCAAATGGTTAAGTCATTATTTATATTTCTTTTCTTTTCTTTTTCATTTAATAGAAAATCAGCAGATATATAAGAGAGAATGACTCAAAAGGAATATGTAAGACTTTATACCTTGTTAACTTGAACTAGAAGTAGTTCTAAGGTATTTTAGTCTAAGTCCTTATATAAAGAATGTAAAAGATATCAGAAAACTTTTAGACCTTACAAATTATTATAGAAGATTTATCAAAGACTTTGCTCAAGTAGTTAGACCAATAAATATTTTAATGAAAAAGAATATAAAGTAGCAGTAGAAGCAGGAGCAACAGAAAGCATTTAATAAACTCAAAAGAATCTTTATAACAAAGCCAGTATTAGCAGTCCCAGATCTAGACAAAGAATTTAGAGTAGAGGTAGATATTTCAAACTATACAACTGAAGGAGTACTATCAATAAAGTACTCTAATAAATTATAGAGACCAGTGGCTTTTATTTCAAAATCTCTAAATGATATAGAAAAAAACTATAAAATACATAATAAGGAAATGCTAGCTGTAGTTAAATGCTTAAAAGTATAGAAGTGTAAAGAAACTATACTAAGTTATACTCCTAACACACTGATAGTAATCTACTAGAGTGATCTTGTACTAATTAAATAATAATTACATAATATTTAATTAGTTGCTTACTCCTGCATTTCTGACCCTAACCCTTAGGACATTCTATAACTAGAAAGACTTGTATATATAGTATAAAGTACTCTTTCAAAAGCCTTATCTTATTCTTTGAGAATTTTCCTGAAAGTCACTCCACTCCAGTTACTCTTACAGAAAACACTTTCTAGAAGAGATAACAATTAAGTTCAAGATCTAGATAGATCACAAAAACCTTGAATACTTCATAAAGATATAGAAGTTAAACTACAGGCAAGCAAGATAGGTATTGTACCTGTCAAGGTTTAACTTTATATTGAAATATATTCCAGAAAATAAAATAGAAAAGGTAAACAAGATATTGGTAAAGCTAGAGTAGTTCTAAGTAAAAAAAACAAAGAAGATAGGAATTATTGTAGAAGAAGTAAACTTATTAGAGAAAATAAGACAGTTAAAGATGAAAAACAATAAAATAGTAAAGATAGTTAAGAAAATAAAATAAACAAAAGTAAAAATGTTAAGAAATAAGAAATAGAAAAAAGTAGATAACATCATATACAAAGAAAGAAAAATATACATATCTAAAAATAATAAGTTAAGGGCAGAAATTATTAGGTTACACTATAATACCCCAGTAGGAGGACATAGAGAATAGTGAAAAATAGTAGAGTTGGTCATCTACAATTTTTGATAGCCAAGAATAACTAAAGAAGTAAAATAATATGTAAAAAGATGTAACTTCTGTTAAAGAAACAAAAACCATACAAAACAACTAGTTGATAAGTTAATGCCCAATTCAATTCTAGAAAAACCTTGAACATATATATTGGTAGATTTTATTACAAAGTCACCTTTAGCTTAAGAATACAATACTATTTTAGTAATAGTAAACCAACTAATCAAAATAGTATACTTTATATCAACTACAGAAAAATTAGCATAGTTGTTCAGAGATAATATATAGAAATTATATAGTTTACCTAAAAGCATTATATTAGATAGAAGACTATAGTTTGTAATAGAATTAATGTAGGAGTTGAACAGAATATTGGAGATTAATAGCAAAATGTTAACAATATTCTATATTATAGAATTATATTGGGATTATGACTATTATTAGGCCTGGACTGATAATAAGTAGATAATAAAAGAAATAATAGCAATAAAAAATAAAAGAAACAAAAATAAAGTTGACAAGGAGAGCTACTTATATAACTACTATATGGTCTGTGTACTACTTATAATATTCTAATATATGACTGTGATATATGATATTTATCATGTAACACTTTTCTATACTCTTTTCTTATGTAGTAGATTCAAATAAGAAAAGTAAAGTAAAGTAAATAATAACTTAGCCATTTTGCCAAGTCATAACAGATAATACAATAAACTAATGTATTAGCACATCAAAATTGAATAAACCTTAGAGTAATTATAGACAAATCTTATAATAATTATGGACTTAGAATAAATAAAAAAACCTTGGACTAACCCATTTATAGACTCTAGTTCAACTAGTTACTCACTGTTACTTACTAGTACTTAGAATAGTAGTTTTTGTAATGTCACTAGTTAGAATAAATACAATTTAGAAAGAAAAAAGAATAACAAGTTTTCTTTTTCTGTAGTTTATCTGAAAATTTACTTTTCTTAGAACCTCATATTCTCTCTAGTCTTTGGACTAACTTGTAGAGTGTAACTAAAAGCCTCCATAATTATCCTTTCAATATAACTTTTCTGAAAACCTTAACTAGATCCTTTGTAGAGGGACAAAGAGATATTAAGTATTGATATAGGCTCAAAATTAAAGCATATATTTACTTTTGTAGTCTAAAGTCTTAACATTCTTGTTATGAGAGCCCCAAGAAGAAAACAGTCTTCCACGTATTTAAACACTTAATCCAAAATCTCAAGTTATACAATGAGATCAAGGTATAAATAGCATGGGAACTTAGGAAACCAAATCATATGACAAGGTCAAGTAACTATAGAATATTCTAGAAAAACATGTAATCGTGGACTAATAGTAGTATAGCTACTGTAAAATAGTATAAGTAGTAGTCCAATTCAAGAAAGAACTCTATCAAGTTCTTCTTGAGCATCTACCTAGAGTGATCACTAAGAGCATTCATTGCCTATCAATAACATAAGAACTTGATACCCCACTGTTGATCCTGCATCTCGCAGCCTCAATATCCTTACTTATACTTACTTTCTTATTATCCTTGCTAATGAACACAGTGCTCAGAAGCATCTTGGATAGCGGGCCCTAGCTGTAAAGAGGACTTTACTGTCAGTTAGGGACAGTGGGTAGATGGCCTGGACAAAGCTTGTGTCCCTGCCTGAGACCTAATCTCTATACTGAGCAGGCTTGTAACTAGTTCTTTCACTATTAGCTCTATACTACCAATCTATTATGACCAGTCTATGCAGGAAAACAACGGAAACCTTCTAAAGGCCCATCTAGCTTAGAGATTCCCTTCTTAGGGATAATACCATTCTACTCTTCTTAGTTGGTAATTAGCTATAAGTACAAACAAAAAAGATTGCTTGTCCTCTTATGAGAAATCATTATCACCATTACCATCATCATCATCATTACTATCACATATGTCCTGCCAACAACAGCAACAAGGAGAACCTTCCCCAGTACCTATCTCTCAAGAGGAGCAACTCCTCACCATGATTGCAACCCTGCAGCAGCAGGTTAGTACTATGCTCCTTTAGCAACAAGGAAGTAGAGTAGAGGTCGTGAAACCTCAAGTCTTTAGTAGAAGAATAAAAGAGATGAGTGTATTTGTTAACATAGCTCACTTATATATAAGGATGAAGATGGCAGAAGAAGTAGTAGCAACCCAGGTAGCCTGGGTATTATCATATATACAGGGAGGAGTAGCAAAGGTATGGAAGGATAACCTACTGGATAAACTGGCCAAGGGAGAGTCAGAGGTGGAATCAACAGAGCAGTTGTTTACTAAGATAAGAGACAACTTTGGGGAAACATTGGAAAAAGAAAGGAAGATAGAACAACTGAGAACAATTGAGCAAGGGAGAAGAACCTGTAACAAGTACGTGTAGGAATTTAAAAAGGTCGCCAGGAGGAGCGGCTATGAGGGAAGACCCCTTATCAAAAAGTTTAAGAGAGGACTAAATGAGAGTATTAGAAGGAAGTTGGCAGAAGTAGAAGAACTACCAACCACCATTGGAGAGTGGCAGGAAAGAGCGGTGAGATTAGATAGAAATCAGAGACAAAGTAGAATAGAAGAAAGAATGTTGGAAAGGAATGCAGTGTACCCAGGGGGAAATACACAGCCAAGGGGAGGAGAATCATATGGAGAAAGGAGGGGACAAATAACGTGAAGAATAGAGGGTGGATACGGAGGAGGAGGAGGAGGAAATACATCTAATAGAGAAGAAGCTCAAATGGGTCCAAGAAGAGACCCAAATGCAATAGAGGTAGACAAAGAAAAGGGAGGGAATAGGATATGCTATATATGTAGAAAGTGGGGCTATATAGCCAAAAATTGTTGGGAAAGACACAAAGAAAGAGTAGTAGAAATGCTACACGAGTTGGCAAAAGAAAGTGGAGGATAGTAAGCTTTCAGCTGGCCTCCAATAATTTAAATAGTATATTGTGCCCAGAAAAGCTGGGCAATAAATCAAAGTTTACCAATACAACTGAGAGAGTAAGAGATGTACGATGTACACTCCAGCCGCTAAGAGAAGTCTAGATGAGAGTGGGGCTAGAAAAGTTAGAAAGCTATGAGGCGGTAGCAGTAAAAGCATTACTAGACAGTGGGGCAACAGGTCTATTTATGAATACGACCTTTGCCAGAGAAAAGGGGTTTAAAATGGAGAAGTTAAAAAACCCTCTACTAGTTAGAAATATAAATGGAATAGTAAATGTAGGAGGAACTATAACACATCAAGTAGAATGCAACATGTTTTTCAAAGAACATATGGAAAGAGTGAGAATGGATGTATGTAACTTAGGAAAAACAAAGGTGATACTGGGAATGCTGTAGCTAGCAGCCCATAACCCAAAGATAGATTGGGAGAAAGAAGAGGTAAAAATGACACACTGTCTATCTATATGTGGAAAGAGAAAGCAAGAAGAGAAGAGAAAGGAAGTAAAGAAAGTGGAGAGAGATGAGGACAAAGAAACATTGAAAAAACTAGTACCTAAAAGGTTTTGGAGATAGGGGAAGGTATTCAGAAAAAAGAAGTCAGAAAGAATGCCAGTATAAAAAACCTGGGACCATGCCATAGAGTTGAAGGAAGGATTTACACCAAAAAAGAGAAAGGTGTACTCACTGTTCAGGGAGGAAAGGGAGGAGGTGCAAGTGTTTGTAGAAGACCAGCTAAGGAAAGAATACATCCGACCTTCCAAGTCACCCCAAATGTTACTAGTACACTTTGTAGCAAAAAAGAATGGCACATAGAGAATAGTGTAGGACTATCAACATATAAATCAGTGGACGATAAAGAATGGATACTCTTTACCTCTTATTATGGACATACTGGATGGAGTAGGAAAGAGGAAGGTGTTTACAAAGCTGGACCTGAGGTAGGGATACAATAACATCAGAATCAAAGAGAGAGACAAGTAGAAGGCAGTATTTACAATGTATATTGGAGCTTATGAACCTACGGTCATGTACTTTGGGTTAACAAACTCTCCCGCTACCTTCTAAATAATAATGAATGACCTATTTAGAGATCTCATAAACCAGGGAGACATGGTGACATTCATCAATGATATCCTGGTAGCTATAGACACTGAAGAGGGACACAATGAGTTAGTAGAGAAGGTACTAAAAAGATTAGAGGAGAACGACCTATATATAAAGCCCAAAAAGTGTAAATGGAAAGTAAGAGAGGTAGAATTTCTAGAAGTAGTAATTGGTCCAAGAGAGGTAGAAATGCAGAAGGAAAAAGTAAAGGGAGTACTAAACTGGCTGGCATTCCAAAACATCAAAGAAGTGCAGAAGTTTTTAGGTCTTGCCAATTACTATAGAAGATTTATAAAAGACTTCACTAGGTTAGCAGCACCGCTGCATATGCTGGTCAGGAAGGAGCAGAAATGGAAATGGAAAAGAGAACAGGAGGAGGCATTTGAAAAGCTTAAGATGGTATTCACCATAGAGCCTGTTTTAGCTATTCCAGATATCAATAAAGAGATGAGAGTGGAGACAGATGCGTCAGACTACGCAATGGAGAAAGTATTGTTAACAAAGTATAAGGATGGGAAGTGGAGGTTGGTGGTCTTCATTTCTAAATCATTGAATACTACAGAGCAAAATTACGAAATTCACGATAAAGAGATGCTGGCAGTTATTAGGTGTCTAGAAGCATAGAGACACTACTTAGAGGGAGTGAAACTCAAATTTGAAATCTAAACAGACCATAAGAACCTCCAGTATTTTATGACAAGCCAAAAATTAAACTGTAGACAAGCAAAATAGACCCTATACCTATCACGATTTAATTTTACATTAAAACATGTTCCAGAAAAGAGTATGGGGAAGGCAGATGGACTAAGCAGGAGACCCAACTGGCAGGAGGGAGTGGAAAAGGACGACAAGGACCAGAAACTGATAAAACCAGAATAGATTAGGAGAGCCAAAACAATGATAGAGAAAGGAGACCTAAAGGAAAGAATCAAAAGGGTACAGGAAGAGGATGAAAGGGTAGTGAAAGCAGTAGAAGAGCTGAAGAGGGTAGGAATAAAGACACTAAAAGACGAAGAATAGAAAATAAAGAATAGAATAGTAATGAAAGAAGAGAGAATATATGTACCAGAAGAGAAACTCAGGGGGGAAATAATACAATTGCACCATGATATCCCAATAGGAGGACACAGAGGGAGATAGAAGACAGTAGAGTTGGTTGCCAGGAATTACTGGTAGCTAGGAGTAACAAAGGAGGTAGGGAGGTATATGGATGGATGTGACGCATGTCAAAAGTACAAGAATCAAAGCAAAGCACTAGTGAGAAAACTAATGCC
>Ga0154004_1000061_pt1 | contig 26363 bp, 26 predicted proteins | sample TSFL088MetaG_FD_104727 | JGI IMG/M metagenome (GOLD analysis project Ga0154004, IMG submission 104727) | Attine ant fungus gardens microbial communities from Florida, USA - TSFL088 MetaG | ecosystem: Host-associated > Fungi > Mycelium > Unclassified | place: USA: Florida, Lake Talquin State... | reverse complement strand
TACCTATTGGTTTGGTAACACCCTATTCAACCTCCCAGCCCATCCGCCTCTTCTCTTACGCGACTAGTCGTAGCCCTTCCCCTGAGTCTAAGGAGATGGAATAAAGGGAAATCTATAGAGGCGATGCATCACAACAAAGGCATTGAATCAATGTCAGTGAGAGTACAGAGAGACATATGTGAGAATGGAAATTGAAGAGCAGCATTTGTAAAGTTCTATACCAAGGAGAGCGGAATGAAAGCATGCATAAGGACCCTAGTATGCATTTATACATGTTTTCAAGAGAGGCGTGACTCAGTAGTTAGACCATGTAACAAGATGCCCATACGCACGCTTACAAAGCTTATGAAGACGCACATACCTGTAGCTCCTGCAAGAGTAGATACGCCACATGGGAGTAAAAAATAGTTGATAAGCCAATCAAGTGAGAATCCAGCAAGTTCTATCTGTAAACAGCATGATAATGTAGCACACAAAGTCAATCGAAAGCGTGTCTAAAAAATCGATATCTTATCGATGGAAAGACAACAATGGTAAATAACAGACAAACAATGAGCATCTGAAATGATCGATGGATCAACAGGAACAAAGTTTGGATCATGATCCCCGATCAATAGCAGTGAGCTTGTCGATAGACACATCTGAATGCAAAAGAGTTATGTAACTCCCAGCGAGGTGGTTTGAGTACACACAGGAATGGATGAAGATAGTGCCATGTTACAATCACAATGTGATGTAGTGAAGTGTACAAATATTATATACTACCCAACGTGCTTGGTTGCGCACCAAGGGTGTTAAAGCCTTGTGACTGACCGATATATGAAGGATTTCCTATTCAAGGTCTAGTTACTTTAAATTTTTGATCCATCATTGCAGGCACTTTATTCACAAAGTGCCGAGCATCGTTGATTGGGGAATTAACATTATCGAAAGAAAAAGTGCCCTCATTGAGCATCAATCGGAATGAAATTGTTCATCATTCTTTGATCACTTTTGCTAATATGCAAACATTGTTGACCGATTTCGGTTACTGGATCACATTACTTGATGTTTTTTTTAATTTAAGAATTTATAACGCAGTGTACGTACACAGTCCGCGGTAGTCTACTTTCTTGATGTCGCGATCAAAACTTGGCTCCTCGATCCTTGTTTGAATTTACCGGTCATCATTCATTTCCTATTTATGATTATTATCTTTTCATCAATTGCCGCCCTCAAATGCGTACCTTGACCCTTCCAATGTTGAAATGACCCACGTTCTGTCTTTGCAACACTTTAGTTTATCACTGATACCACCTCATTAGCAGCACATCACAACTTTGCACTTCACATGTGAGATTGTATTTAGATCCATCGATGATAGGAATTGATCTAAGTCCATCGGCAGCTTCACTGCCACTGATTTCGGGGGATGATCATCATGGTTCCGTTTCAGACACTTTGTTTTCTATGCTTATGTTGTACGTGTCCATTGCTGTTCATCATTTGCCGATCACTTTCAGTTCCTCGATCATTCCCGGCCATCAGAAGCTGCAATTATCATTTCATCAATCGATGGCCCTCGTATTTTTGTTTGTCATGATAATCAAGGACATTGTTGAAGACAAAGCATATGTTATAGGATGACTAATCAAATATTTCAATATATACATTCTACATGACGACACTACATTCTACATTCTATACTCGGTCTACATGGCCGGACAGCGTATATAAACCTACTAGAACACACTGTAATTGAGGTTAGAATTTTATTTAGTTTATTTGCGTGCCTACCTTTAGGTGAGACCTAGAGCACATCCATTGCACATGAACGCTGTTCTTCAGACATCGCATTCTGTGTCCATCTTGTAAGGCCAATCCAACTCTCGAAGAGTAGTTGGCAGGTCAAGACTTGTGCTTTCGTGTGGCATCTCACTAGAATTTTTGTCTTCTCTATGTGTAGATGTATCTTCACTCGGTCAAGGTTTCTTCGTTACCCTGATCTGAGTTTTAAGAATAATCCTGACACTGTGAGACATCTCAAGGTGACGACGGTTCATATACCAGTTTTTCTGATGTTGGATTTTTTGTTCAATGTGTCAGTGTCTCTACCTCTGCTTATAATCGGTATTCAATCATGCAAATACTACCACACGTCTCGGCACGTGTCCTCTACGTACCATGCGTCCCACCCGATAGCGCTCGAGGATCGCGGAGGGTTCATTATGGTCTGATCAGTTGACAGCTGCTTGGCCACCATGTGACTACCATTTTTTCCACGGTCGACTTCTTTGAAGACTTGGATCGTTCTCGATATCGTGAATCTGAAATGGAGATCTTTCCCTTGCCAACCGAAGCACTTGGCCTTCACGGCTTCGTTACCTACTCCACCAAGGAAATACCAGACATGCAAGAGAGGATGCTCACATGGCGATTGTGACTCTGAAAGCGATGATCTGGAAAACCAAGGCCCGGAACTCTCAAGCACAGGCGAGGGAGATGCCCAATTCCACTAGTTGCGTATAAAGCGGAGACTAAGTCTCTCAAAGGGTGACGATGGAGAAGTGTTTTGGTTAGCAGGACCAAAGTCAGATACACAATTTTAGAAGGATTTGGGATATCAAGGAGGAAGGGGCTGACGTTGTTGACCTTTCGTCAGCTGTTCCATTGTTGTATCGCAACCTATGAAGCAGTCACATTCAGAGACTAGTAGTGAGTTGACATCTCAGCCACCCCATCGCAACTGCGGCCTTTGTCAGCTTCACTGATTGGCGTTCCAGAGCTTTCTGCGACTGCCGCGCCCTGCAGACACGGACAGGCTCACGAAAGGCTTCTGATCTCCGGATCTACCAATCATCTCAGATTCACTCAATAGCCCCTTTGTATATGGCTCCAGGTTCGCCTTCTTCGCATGAGTCCTCAAACACCTGGTAACACCCATTATGAAGAGCCTACTATAAGTTAAACTGACTTCTGTTTATCTCTCTCAGCTGTGGTGTGCGCCGCGAGTATCAGAATCCGCTTTACAACCACAAGGAAAATAGCCGCCTCTACCTATATATCTACTTCCCATTGAGTACCCAGATTATTCGCCTGGCATGGCTTGCAGACCTACCGCCCTCTTTCCCAACACACCAAAAGGAAAATACCCCGTGTGTACAAAAGGCGGACCAACAGTTGATGCGAGTACCTCAAAGGGTTTGAGACGGAGCCCTCGGTTGTTATTGAAGGTAGCGATGATGAAAACAAGTTTTAGCGACGGAGCGGAGGAGCTGAGAGGGAAGTGTTGATTACGTGTAGGAAGCTCGACTTTGGGCTGCCGAAGAAGGCAAAGGCAAGTGGTTGGGTGATCAAATCCACTATGACCTTGGTTCGTCTACCCAGCTTTTTGCTTCATTTTTGAAGACCCACTCTTCCTCATTTATTTTTGTATTCTAATATCGTCATGGCCATTATTCTATGTCAATTACTATCGCCACAAACAAGACATTGCGAGACAAGATACTTCGCCTTCTCGATCTTATTAGTTTAATACTTTCGTGCTGCTTCTGGTCAATCAACAAGTTTGTTTTGCGCGGCAGTGCTGTATTCTATGATCCTTGTTCCCCGTCCCCATCGTTCCTTTTTGGTCCCCTCTAGTTGCGATTGCTATCCACTCAAATTTGACTTGTCACTACCATGCGATACCTCTTCCTTCAGTCTTCTCTCGCTTGAACTCACGTAGGTTAGTTGGTTTGTCGTTGAAGTAGCGTAGCTGCAAAGCCTCGTGTTCTGACTTATGACTGTTATTATCACACTGTCGGTCATTTGAATAAAATAGATATTCATGTTTTGAGAATGGAATGTCACACAGATTGAAAGGTTAAATACAGTGTAGGCTGGAGGAGTGGAGTTTCTGTGGTATACAGCTCCTCTCATAAATAAAGATTGAAATCTACGCTGGAGCTACAGAAGAGCTCCCAGGTTTCGGGCGTGACTGGTTTATGAACCTAGTTCGTCAACGTCAACTACGATGAGTGATCAGTCAATTATGAATCGTGTCATCAACTTCCCATATGGCGAACCATAACTGGCCGAGACGCGATACCGCATTTTATCACAAAAATTCAAAGATTTGACGGAAATTGTGGCCACATATTGAAGAAGAAAATAACACACCATATTTTATAATCGTTATCGTTATCTTACAATCGCTCAATACCCCAAGCGTCTTCTTTCCTACTCCTCTCTCATAACTTAAGCCTCCATCACAGCATTAATCATCTCACTGCCAAGTTTCCCAGCCTCCTCAAACCGCGGCTCAAAGAACTCTCTCATTTCCTCAAATCTCCTCTGGTAACCTTCGAAATTGCCAAAACGAACACATTGTCTCCATCCTCTCGCAGCAATAACAAACTCTAGATCGTCTGCTTTGTGCCAATGATCGTAAATTGTTGAATGCAGTGCACTGTCTAGCAGCGTGGGTGACTGGAACAAGTGTTCCGCTACGCCCAGGAAAAGTCGATATATGGGTGTAGCGCAAGGTCAAGGTGTACATATGGATTGATCCCAAGATGTGCCCAACAATCCGCCATAGCCAATAGCGAAAGATAAGAGTTGGAGCGATGATGGATGGTGGCATGAGTGTGGAAGAATCTAAGAAATCAGTAGAGGATTCCGGAACTGTGATATCGGAGCTTTGGTGTTTGCCCGGACTGAATTTGTCGAGAATAGACGCTGAGAGTAGAATTGGTTTCCGCTTTGTCGGTGAAGCGAATCTTGAGGAATCCAAAGGGGAAATCAGTAAACCGTTTTCCCACTCAGCTTTTTCTTTTTCTGTCATGAGCCACTACCCCCACTCAACTTCAATTTGAACAGCTCCGAAGCACTTTTGACATACTGATGGATTTGAGTATGGGCGCTGGGATTCAGAATGGCGAGTCCTGCATAAACATCCCAAGCGTTTAAATAGATCCAAAGTGTGAGGTTCACTTTGGCAGTCTCGATTCCACCAACGTAGAAGCCTTGTTCCCATGGATATGCTTCTGTGGAGGCCCAAGCGGTACCCATACTGATCACAGGATGGGACCGAATGAAAAAATAATCTTCCGTCAATCATAGAAAGCTGAGAAGCGTCATGGATGATTCACCTGAGGAAGGCAGCATGGGCAACTGTTGGCTGTTACAGAATCGTGTCCGTCAAAATTAAGGTAAACAAAGCGAGGACGAAATGAGCGCAGGATATTCTCCACGAGAGTGAGAGCATTTTTGCTCGCCCTATGTCGAATGAGGGCCTGAGTAAACCAGTTAGTCCCTGAGCCAAACATGAAGGGGTAAATAGTACGAGAGGTTATCCAACGATGCTTACAGTTGACCCGTGTAACGAATGACAAGAGAGAATTTGGGAGATGGGCCTTGACAGATGTCTTGTCAGCAACGATTGCACTCACTTTCGCAGCTTGAAGTGAGTTGACACTTGAAACCATACTCACAAGGACCATATTGCGCAACGATGCGTTCAATAAACTCGGCTTCTACGGAATAAATGATATAGTCAGACGACCTCGAAATTGCATATCCGTCCTTCTGAGGGTACACTCCTGGCGTGTCTGTTGAAGAACAGCATGGTAAATTACACCTTCAAATAAGAGAGCAAGAATAAAAGCGTACTGGAAAAGTCGATTTTGAGTTTCTCATACTGGTCGGGTAGGTCACAAACCAAGAACGTAGGTGCTTGCAGGCAGGTAAGCATGTCGTCAGTGCTGATCGACACAACGAAAATGCACAGACTTCTTCCAATCAGCTTGGCTCAGAAACTTTGCGTACGTACAGCCCACAGCGCCCATTCCAATGAGACAGATAGTGGACATGGACAGGGACATCGGGAGTGACATTGGCATCCATATCAATTGGTAATGGGAACGATTCATTATTCTGCGTTCCTTGATCAGCCATCCAGGCGTTCACTTGTTCAGACTCTGCCCCATGGAAGCAATGGAGCGACATATTGGTAGTGAAGGGAGTAACGTAGAGTGGTTCTTGATATATGGCAACACTTGTACGGTGAACCAGGGTTAACAAATCTGGATTGCATTTCGTCAGGGGCAGCTTGTATTGGAGCAAGACAAGCACAGACACGGCGGACAAACAGCTGTCAACTTGTCAACTAATCAGCCCGCAGACCATAAATGGAACGAATCCTCCTCGATCCTCGAGCGCTATCCAGTTGATTAATGTTTGATTTCTATCTCGATGAATTGGCTACTGCATTCACACTACCAGCCGTTAGTCCGACACAATTTTCTTGCAGCTACGGTTCGAATAGAAATATGTGGACAATTGAGAAGGACCGATTAGTCAAGGATGGGTAGATATTGAAGAAGGAACAGCGCCAGCGTTGTGTCCCACATTCAGTCTGCTTGGGTCGGACGATGTACTACAGTTACCACTGATAGTCCAATAGATTACCTGAAGTTTCTCGGACGCACAAAAAATTAGGTAATGGTCAAATTAAATTAACATTTTGACGATGAGAGAGAGAGAGAATTCTGTATTTGTATACCGCAACAAGACACTTTGGCGATGAGTGAATAAACAAATAAGTTTCTGGTTGCATGCAAGCATCGATCACTTGTGCCTTTGTATAAGCAGGGACAGCTGACTCGCTTCCTCACCCAATCTATTTCAGATCCTCTGCTATACGTTGTCTCTGCTGCTCTATACGGTAAAAATAAATTCAACTCTTTTTCCCATCCAGGATTTTCTTGTGACATTCATGCGTGGATCAGTGCAATCTATACTATGCAAAGCCCTGCTTTTACTCTCACATAACACTTTCATGCCGCAATCGTTCATGCCCTTCAGCATTCTCATTTTTGGATGATGAGCTTGTCATAGCGCAAGATTGAGTGGGAGGAGAAAGATTGAGTGGGAGGAGAAAGATCGAACATGGGAAGAATTCGCCGTGGCAGGATAGTTCGTGACCTGTTCACACGTTGATATGAATTTAACAGCCTCCTTTTCTCATTGTCTATCTGTCTTGCCACCACCATGTCCGTGTTCTCCGATGCCAGAGACTTCACAGTTAGGGATAGTAGCTTTGTACAGTCGATTACTCATATCACGAACCACTACGGCCGATCTGGTGAGTAGCTTCGTTTCGGCTGATAAAATGTTAGTTAATTCAGTACTAGGTATCGATATCCTCCTTGATGCCTCCAGTTTAGTCTTCTTCACCGTCGACAAACACTTTAATCCCTTACGCTTATTCCCTACTATCACTTGCCAACTTGCCACTACGCTCCCTGATTATCGCGCATCTATTGATGAGAGGATCTCAAGGGACAAGATACTTGTTAAGAAGAAAATGCCATCTCAATTCAGATCACGGATTGTTGAGCCACTCCAGGAGATAGTAAAGCAGGGAAAGAGAGTACAACCAAAAGCCATCTTTATCGATGGCTTGGGCGACTGTGTGGGTGGAGATGCACAAGCTGTGATCTGGTCTCTCCTCTTCGACGATAAGCAAGAATTACTTGGTGTGCCCTCCAAAGCGGAAGCCAGAGACATTGACAACGTGAAGATAGTCACTGAGGGGCAATATTCCAAACTGGTGAATGTCAAAGCTCATCATTTAGTTGTTCGGCGATGCAAGAAACCATTGTTGTCCCCTCAAGATGACAGTGAGCTACAGAAACATCATTTGAAGATCAATTCTGGTAATAAAGAACAAGTTGTCAAGCTTGCTAATGGGGCTGAAATTGCAGATCTCAAGCTTGGTGAAGACAAAGTATTGCTAGTCCAAGTTCCTGGTGTGATTTGAAATTCATCTTTCTTCTCTTGTTCTCAAGCATGTCCTCTAGATCTGCGCTCTAAGAAGAAAAAGCTTGAAGAGGAGGGAACACCTTCAATCAAGTATTGTAAGACATTCCAGTTCTTCCTGCATGATCAGGCTTGCTAACCATTACCCTGAGCCCATCTCAATGCGATTGAGGCTGCCTGTAATGCCATCATCAGCCCTGGTGATGGTGCAAAAATACAAATGTCCATGAAGGAACAATCAGAAGATCCACTGGGCTTCTCATAGGTGAATTTAACCAAAAGTGATTTTTCACTAACATCATCTCGGATAGGACTAGATATTGTCAAACAATGTTGCTGCCCAAGTATTATATTAGTGATTGCAGGGCCATGGTTGTGTGTCCTCGGCAGTGTCTTTGTCAACAAGGTAATCATACAATGTTCAGCAAGCTATGTCTGACTCAGTGGTGATCCCTTTAATTCAAACAAATGGTTTTTTTACAGAACGGCCCTTCATGGCCTTGAAAATAGCAATTTCACACCTTGAAGATTACTACAAACTCCTCGTACCAGATCCGCCACTCTTGGAAGAAGTTGGACGCTACCTGTTTATTGCCAAATACGGAGCAGAGAGAATTAAATTCACATACTTAAATCCATATGAGAATAAATTTTTATACTTTTGCAGAACTTGATGATGAGCCTGATACCTTGATTGTTGTCAAGGTTGTTCAACAATACAATGTAGATGCACATCACTTGTTGGCTGCTCAAGGCCTAGCCCCAAAATTGCAGTACTGTGGCACTGACAACAATGTGCGCTATTGAGATTGCAAACAATTCGAGCGAATTTGGCAGCGGGCATGATGATGCAAACATCATATTCAGTGTTGGGAATACTAGATGGATCGGTATCAATGTCCATTACTTTCATACCATACTCAGCAATCAGATCTAAGTCTAGGAAAGCGGATGCCTGGATGTCACCAAAAGAAAGAAAGTACTAGCCAGTTTACCAACATAAACTAAGTCTAGAATATTCGCTTCGTCCGCAGCCTTTAAAGTAACCCTTGCCACATTTGAGAACCTTTATGAGCGATGTGATCTGAAGCCTGCTGTGTCAAGCTGAACAGCAATGAGTGCGATGTGATAATTGTCCATGGCTCACAAGTTGATGCCTTCTTTGTTACACTTGTCAGCGTCAATGACAAGTTCTTTGCATTATTGACATTCCAAGTGCCTCCAGTCCAATGTCACCCATACATTCCGGGACAGGCTCTAATGAAGAATGAATACCTATATCTATCCACAACTCACCTTTGTCCAAATCCAAAAGACAACTTCACTTTGATTTTGTTGAGGCTCCATACCCATGGAATGCGTGGGGTCGAGCATCATTGGATTAAGATTAGTAGCTTAGTGGTGGCATGTCCCCCTGTGTTGCGTATTAGAAGATACAATGCGATGAGATCAATACACTTATACCTGATAATCGGCAAAATCGTCGTATCCTTGGATATGGATCAAATAACCCTCATAGATATCATCTATATCTTGCTGCTACACACGACGTGGAGCTCCCAAAGGCAGGAGGATCTCGCCCTATCACCGTACCTCTGAGACCAGTATCGAGGCAAAGGGCAGATTCTGTTTACCTTGAAACCAACGGTATTGTCATTCTGGACAGCTGTTACCGATATCTAGCAGATGGAGATCCAGAGGTAGGTCTACCGGCGTCGTGGCATTTCTCTGTGCAAATTTCTCAAGGTCTCTAGAACAAAGAAGTCAATGGCAAACGGACCCTCAAACCCAAATCCCGTCGTCGAAGAGACACGATCCAGACGAGTTCCCCAATCCATTTGCGCTTGACTGATCACTTTTACTGACCAGCTTCCCCCCTCACTCAAACTCCACGGTGGTTTCAATTCCAATTTCGACCGTGTCTCTGGCCTAACATAACATCATAGGGATCGGAGGCGCATCCATTCGCACACAAAAGCATATGGATGTTGTAACCCGCCCAAGTGCACCGGGACCATAACCTTTTGCACGGACACTTAAAAGTTTTATTTGATAGAGGCTTTGCAGCTGTAGGCACGCGCAATGATCTGGATAATTAAACTCGCTAAAGCAAAAACATAGTTTGAGAGGGACGAGCAGCAACTCAAATAGAGCAGCGAGCTCTCCGCGGATTTGTCCTGCTTTTCCAATTCACCTATTCTTCATTCTGAACATGCTCCACGTACTTCCAGGTGGGGGCAGGACACACCTTTAATTCCTCGCTCCTACCTCCTCCTCCTCCTTCTTATTTTGCTCAATTCCTTTCAACTACGCTTTGTCAATGCAGTCCCGTCCACTTTCCGCCAAGACAGGTCCACGCTTATTGCCTTCTTTTCAGGTATCCCAACAACCACTCTAGGCAATGGTACGTACAGATTGTCCCTGTGCTCGACTGGGACCCAAAACAGTGACTCATTGTCCCGAACCATTAACCCACCCATTGCGGCATGCGCTCATATCCACTAGTAGAATGCCAGTGCTCAGCCGTGAGATCTGCCATGCCCTGCGTTCTCAAACCAGTGTGGTGAGAATAGTACACCGACTTTGTTCCATCTCGTATAATTGCCATGGTTGTATATTTGTATCCTTTAGCCAAAATTCGAGCATACAGGGGCCGGTAAGATGTCAAAGAAAAATATTATGTCTCCGTGTGGCGATGCGCCTGTCGCCAGAGGAGTGTTCAATCAGAGCAGGTGAGAGGGCCATTCCACCCACCAAGGACGCTGAAAACGTGCAAACGAGTTGGCCAGATTATGCATCCCAGATTCGGACACAATGATCATAGAGAGAGAGAGACCAACATGCGAAGAATTTCCCGTCAAGTGAGTGTAATCAGACCCCCGAATATACACTTGATAGTCAAAATCAACAGGACGAAAGTGGGTAATGCCATAAATCCGTGAAATGGGGTCAAATAAAGGCATGATGATGAACAGTCAAGCCATTGGATGCTACGAGTGGGTACACATCTTCATCCACCTTGAAGTTCAAAGAATATTGCATTCGAAACCTACCTGATGCCAGTAAAACTGAGTCGTCATTTGAGGCGCAGGTCATTGCATGTTTGAGAGGCAATCTTTTCGCTATTCTCCATCATCAGACAGAAGTCGGTGACAAATTCGTCAGCATTAGTGTAACGACGATTTTCTGGTATCGGGATTCTGAGGAGAGGAGTCTGCGAGCTGGTATAAATTGGAATAGAGTTGATAAGTGCGACAGGGTCGACGGGTTACATCTTCTGAAACTCTGAAAAACACTCACGAGTTAAAAATGCGTCGTATGGGTCTGAATGCACTCTCTGCCGCTTTGCAGGAGGTGGCTGATGCTCACGTGGTGGGAACAAAAGACTGAGATCACTGTCAGGTTGCTGAGCAATGCAGTAATCACGAATGTGGTTAAATCCGATTATCCCCTCTACCCGACAGGAATATCGATTGAGTCCGTATTCGCGCTCACCCTTTGAGTTCAATGAAGGGAGGACAACATGTCGTTGAGTACGATTGCACGACCAAGTATAAATAATGCTTCGACGACGACAAACAGTGGTCAAGGAAGACCGTCATATGGATAGTGTAATTATTGACAGTTGTATATAGTTCTTTGTACAAAGATCAATAAATAATATTACTCACAACTATGAAGTTTTTGTAATTTCTTGCAATCTTCCGACATCAGTATCGTCCGCTTAGATGATAGTGAAGATACCCATGTCTGGGACCTCAAGGAGAGGGTCTACAAGGAATATGAAACAGAGTTCAAAAGGGCCAATGTTGGCTTGAGCGATCTTGAATTCTTTGCATTGGTTCGTCCCATTTGTATTGAAGCATATTGTTGGAAGCGATTGTTAATTAGTCCAGCCCAGTACCCAAGAACCCTCTCAAAACACTTGCCAAACGATTCATAGATGCAATGGCGGAAGACAAAGATAGTGATGACTTCCTTGATGATGGTGCACAGTTGCATGAACATCCAGAATGGCAGTATTTGGATAATATTCTGCTGGTCTTTCAAGTAAAGTATGGTGAGTGGTGATTGCCACTTTCTAGGAGAGATATTGTTGACGAATACGCAAAGGAAAGGCTGAACCAACCCACACCATCGGTAAACTTTCACAAGGGCCCAGCGGATTATTTAAGAAATAATCCTTCTATGGCACCATCTGAGGCAGCTAAGGTGGAAAACTTTTGTGATACGCAGGCTCGAGTCGAGACAATGATCTTTTGTGGTCGCCCCTACTCTGCCTTTTGGTCAATCCCTCCTACATTGCTATGCCCGCAATTCTCCCAATCCGTGATTGACCTTGACTCCTGTACACCCTCAACTCAGGACATTGGACTTTTCCACGAACTCTGTCAGGACATGTCGGATATATTTGATGACGAATTCAACAGGAATGACCGGTTCATTGATGTCATGAAAGATCACGGTTTCAGTGACCTCGACAGGGGGTACATTGGGCACTACCCATGTGATGGCCGGCTGAAGGTATATATCAGTAAGGCCCACCGGGACGCCGTCTATTGTATCCTCAAAGTCAAATGAGATTCCAAATGTAACTTCGAAACCTATGGCTCAAGCCATATTTTTCTGGCAGGAGGCGGTTCGTAATATGACTGGAGGCAAAGACAATCAAATTTCCTCCAAGACTAATTTCCCTGCCATATTGCTGCTTCATTACGGTGAGAGCTGCTCCACATGTCTTTTCATCTACTTCACATTTTAAACAGGACTGTATATCTCCGTTTCCCTCGCTGTTTACACTGGGATCGCGAACGTTCAAATGATGACTCCTGTTTTTCCATTGCACTTCCATCCCAGCGATGCCGGGGCACGAGCAACTGGGGAGGGTTTTATTTGTGCTCTACGCCGGTTGCCTTTCGATCTTAAAAACTATTACTTGACGGCCGCATTTTGTGAACAACCACACTTGCAGCCGCAGTTCCCGTTCTACAACAAGTTCACCGATGGGGTTACTACCCATCGGTTTGTGTACGAGAAGCAAATTGATTCGAAGAGGGCGTTCATTGCGCATCTTGAAGACGATCCAGAGGACAAGATATTTGTAAAATTCGCTCTTTGCTATGGTGAGGATGCGCATAAGGCTGTGTATTCACACGGCTTTGCTCCAAAGCTCCGAGCTGTTGAGCGTTTTGCGGATGGTTGGGTGATGGTGATCATGGATGATGTCTCGCCCAAATATCGCTGGATGCGGAAACCACCGAAAAATAATATGTATCGAGCAACTAGAAAGGCTCTTGCCTTATTGCACCAAGATGGATATGTCCATGGTGACGTGCGCGAAACGAACATTATGGTCTAAAGAGATGGGGTGGACAGCGAGGGTCTGGGCGACATTATTCTTGTTGATTTTGCCTGGGCTGGGAAAGAGAACACGGATAGATATCCATCTAACATCACGTTGAATCACTCTGACATTCCGCGTCCGGAGGGTGTTGAACGTGGAGGCTTCATTTCTTCTGCTCATGATATTGAGATGTTGAGATTACTATCTTAGTTTATATCCCGAACATTGAAATGCAAGTTTTTTTCTATCACTCAAAATTAGCCAGTACAGTGGTAATAGTGTCGGGACTATGACACGGCGGAGTCAACATGCTCGTATTGAATACGGTTGAGTCACCTGAATACTCATCATGTTGATTTGACTATTGTAGTAAAAAAAAGCCCAGGTCGAGATACAAGCTTAATATATTTACGACCAGCCTCTACTTGGATAGCCCAGTAGCTTATCTTTCTCTCTCTTCAAGGATAGAAACCACTATCCCTCATCCGCCTCCCTTTCTCTTCTTCTTCCCGGCAGAAAAAGTCTCTTTCAGATCGTCTCAATGAATTCTGATACACGTCACCACTGCCTTGCGATCACCCTGTAATAGCTGACCCGATGTGACGGTCACGTACGATAAGACAGGTTCTGTCCCCGCTTATTTGACATCACCTCTGTTTGCTATCTGGTCTGTCCATTCGTTACTGGATTTGGCTCTACATAAACTACTTGGTATACTTGGACCACCCTCTCTTGTACTCCACTTGTATTCTGTCGGCGACTCGCTGTATTCCATTGGGCGTGTGTCTGTTGCTGACCAATGTGTATAGCATTGAGTGGTCTCGGCCTCAGTGGCAGCACCGATACTGACTACAACAACGAGTCTGGTCCAAGCAAGAGAAAGAGTTCATTTGTCAACCATTCGCAGCTATCCAACGTAAAGTCTCGGCTCTCCAAAGGTGTCAGTGATCCAACTGCATCTACTCCGACCAATAACGGTGCCACGAGTGAATTGGACCCAAAACAAGAGTCTCCGATATAGTCTCATCCACTGCAGAAGCACGACATCCCGAAATCTCATCTGTATCTACCGTTTCAACGTCTATCTTGACCAGCACGTCTTTGCTTTCCAACAACGCCAGTGCATGTAACTGGCACTTGAAACTCATCGTTATCTTCATCAATGGCGATGATTTTTGGATTGTTGCAGGTCGATGGTTTGTGCCTGAGTCGAGGTTTGGGTTTCGTGAACGATGATATTTTTTTTGCAAGTGGCGTCTTGTAGGAGGAGAGTCCCATCCGCGTCATGTTTGGAATCTCTTTGCCTAGGCATAAACATAGAAAATTTGAAAAAGTCAAAACAAGACTGGTAAGATCCCCGCTAGTGTGTGTATGTGGGGTGGAAAAGTTATTAAGCCAAAATGGAATCGATCTCGAAACCCGGAAACTAAAGAAGATTTTTTGCGGAAAACCTCGGGCATTACGATAAGAACAGAGTAGTGATGATTTCGGAGGTACTTGGAATTCAAGGAGCGTGTACGGTTTTATTCGACTCAAGTTTTGTCGACAGCCAGACCAATGGACTCCATGATATAGAACATGTGTGCTACCGATAGTGACATATTAGACTGTGGTTTTTCAATGGAGCACCATTGAAGACACGAACTGCACTATTGGCCAAATGAAAAGGCTTTATGGATTGTAGGGGCTTTTTGAGCATCAATCATCCGCAGGTAGGAATCGATGTTCTAGCGGGACTCATCCCTTTCTAAATTTTACATCTCGATAGGCTAACTAAACGGTCACGTTTCAGAGCAGCCTACGCCTTCGAAACAGCACACTCTTATGGCTTTATTAAAGATGACATCCCTTATCATTGGCTTTCTCTCAAATTCTCAAAAAAACAAGCACTGTCCCAAAAGCCCTTTTAGATACTGAGGAATCTCTATCCAAAAAATTTTCGACTCTCCCTTGATGAAGTCCTGGATACAGAATCCTAGACATTTCTCCCTCCCCCACCCCTCCCCGGTTGAGCATCTCGTCTCATCAGTTTGACTGTTCCAAAAGGAGATGAACAACACTGATTATATTTTACCGCAGACTGCATTCGAGCACCGCGTTTACAAATTGAAGAAGGAACGAAAAAAATAGTAGTCACGATAGACTAGATTGGATATCGGTGTTGGACTTTTTGATTTGATTTTTATTATTCCCACTTCTCGGCTTCCGTCTTCATAACCTTTGATACAAGGCTGTAAACTCGACTCGCCATGTCCAGAAGCATGGTTAAAGGGACAAGAAAGAAGGAAATATATCCGGATGATAATATGAGTCGTTGTTCGAAAGTGAGAATGTGACCAGAGGGTGTTGATCAGAAGAGACCAATCAAACAAGAAGACAGCTTACCCAAAGCACTTTGAACAGTCTAAAAAACCTTTGCGGCAATCTCGACCACAACCGAACAATGTCAAGTCTCTCGACTAGACTCCGGCACACGTCACTGAGGGTAGCGTGGATGTCACACCTGTGATACACTCAGTTGATTAGCTATTTGTCGGCCGTGATAGGGAATGATGTGACGTTATTGTAACAACTTTTCATTCGCCACTACCATGTCAACTGAGATCTGGTATCTCCTCAACAATGAGAAAAAGCTACTTGGTACCCCCCTTGCAGCAAAAGCCCTACATGTTTATGGTCTGAAGGTAGCCATCAAGGAAGCGGCATTCTTATATTTGGTGAATATCCAGGCTGTCGATCTGGTCGTTTGGCGATGCAAGGAACCTACGGCCTTGTCCACCCAACTCACGAAAGAGCTACAGAAAAATCTTTCAGAAATTGATTTTGGTAATAAAGATTAAGTTGTCAAGCAGGGCTAAAGTGGCGTCTCTTGGGCTTGGTGAAGACGAAGTATCGCTAATCCAAGTTCCTGATGCAATTTAAAATTCATCTTTGTTCTCAACGTTCTCTAGCTGCGACAAATTTAGGATCTAAGAAGCAAAAGCTCGAAGAGGAGAACCCTTCGACCAATTTTATCAAGGGTGAGAATCAGAATTTTCTCACTGTATGACCAGGCTCGCTGACCATTACCCCCAAGCCCGCAACACCTACATTTCGGCTATTTGTGATGGCCCTTCTGTTTCTTGTGGCACGAGAATGCCAAATTTTATCAAAGAACAATCAGAACAACAAGGCTAACAAGTTTGTAATGGTCGCCCACTGGGCTGCCACGCCGAACCTGTGGGCTTATACCACCCGATGTTCAACAAATTTCATGACGCAATGGAAAATACAAAACCTTTCTACGCCGATGCAGCAACGTACGATGCAATAGATCGTATTTTTTATGTCTTTTCCAATCTGTACAGGGACGAGGATAAGCGAGCTAGCGCAATAGAAGGGCCTCTACGAACGCTTCTTGGCCGAGCGTTCACATTTACAAAAGTAAACGAGGTCCAATCTGATCATGCGGTTAATCCACAGTCTATTTGATGATTCACGAGCTGAAGAATGAAATTGGGGAGGGCGGCTCCGACCCTTACAACCAAGACAGTCTTGCCTATCAAAGATACTGGAGTTCCCGTTAGTTAAATCGATCAAATTGTGATCTTTTGCTGACGTCATCTCGGATAGACAAGGACTTCGTCAACCGATCCTGTTGCCCAAGCACCATGTCAGCAATTGCAGGTCCATGGATGTGCGTTCTTGGTGGCGTCTTCATCGACAAGGCGATCATACAACCTTTGACAGACTACATCTGGCTCTGTGGCAATCTTTTTGATTCAACACGTCAAGTTTTTGCGGCACGACTTTTCACAGCACTCTAATCAGCAACCAAAAGCCTCGAAAAATACTACCAAGCCCTTGCATTGGGTCTGCCGTGCTCAAATGTCAGGCCCGTTCCTTTTATTACCGAATATGGAGCAGATAAAACCAAGTTCACCTTGCTCCCGAAAACAAATACAGACTCCTATACCAGGCAACACTCGATGACGTGCCTAATAGCCAGATTGTTGTCAAGTTTGTTCAACGATACAATGCGGATGCACATCGCTTGTTGGCTGCTAAAGGTCTAGCCCCGAAACTGCACTACTCCAGCGCTGATGATAACGTGCGCTACGGTAAATGGTTCATGATAGTGATGGACTACATTGAGCTTGAGCCACTTTCGGGTTGCCTCACTGAGCAACAATGTAAATGTGTCAAGGAAGCGATTCGTAGCCTTCAATCAAACCAGCTGGTGTTTGGTGATTTCAGGCGACCCAACATCGTTGTTAGAAATGACACCGCTATGCTCATTGACTTTGATTGGTGTGGAAAGTCAGGCGAAGCTCGCTACCCTCCTGAAATCAATTGTGATCCAAGTATGGGCTGGCCCCATGATGTTGGACCAGATTGCCTTATGTATCTTCATCATGATGATTATATAGATTAATATCGTAACAGTAGTTTGAAACTTGGCCATTAATACATATCTGTTCATTATTTTTTTCATTGATCATACAATCAATTGTCGGTTTTAAAACAGCAATTTCAAGCCCGAAAAAATACTACAAAGTCCTTGGACAGGATCTGCGGAGCTTGATTGTGAAGGAGACTGTTGGTCCCTTTCCCTTATCACTCAAAAGCCAGTATTGTGTTCACGTTGGACAAAGGATCAAGAAAGTGGGAAATACGTGTGAGAGAAAGGGGAGACGCGGTTCCGAGTTGGTTTTAGAACTTGTAAACGGAGTCATTCATACAACTAGTCGTGTTGTGTTTACGATTAATAGTTGCATCCATCATAGGTCGAAACAACTGAGTACTGTTCATTGAGCTCAAGGAATGACAACATAAAGTAAATGAAAACGAAACAAGGATTCAATACATACACTAGTTCAAATTTCATCATAGCACACCACAAAAACATCGTTCAAGGCCAGCTCGCAATTTACACAACACCAACCCCAACGCCAGCTGTCTACTCTTTTTACCTCACCCAGTCAATTTCAACCTTTCACTGCCACGAGGTAAGAGTAGTATTTCAACAGGCAAAAAGGAGCAGATGGCGAAGGATTCGCTGTTACATCACTAGAAGGTGAAACCTGTGGGACATGTTTAGCTGCATCGATAAGGATCCAGCTCGTTCAACAGGCTTCTCGACTGCAGCAGTGATAGTTGCTGCTTCCTGTACTTTGTTGTCCGCACCGAGTTTGTTGAGACGAACGTTTTCAATACGCCATTTCTTTATTTTTTTTGATCAGCGTTCAGTTGAGTTTGGGCTGCTAAGAGGAGCTTTTTGTCACAAATAGCGGAGGAGGGATGATGTTGGTGAGTTGGGTCGACCGAGACCACGCAATGCTATCCACATTAGTCCGCAGCAGAATGCCGCACCCATCACAAGACACTGTTCGAGATCTCATGCCCAGTGGAATACATGTAGGGGTGGGGGGTAGTCCAAGTATACCAAGTTCCTCTTTCCGCTTATCACAGCAACAAACTGCTCAACAACGTATCTTGTTCTCTCCTACTGTCACCGGATACTGCTCATCTTCATTGATCGCTACAGCAATGATGAGACCCTCCGTTTGAGCTTCCTCTTTCGGACCACCATCTCGTCCTGTCTATCACTGTGAAATAACATCACCCGTCAAATATTTTCCTGCAATGGCTTCAGAAAAGTTCACAATACATACGTGGAGTTCAAAACATAAACATCGCCACCCGACACAGCAGCCATGGTCTCCGCTCCACAAAAGAGGCGCGAATAATTTTACCAACCATGTATGCGGTTTATGAGATTTTGAATATTGTCACGTGTTGTCATTCTTTTTGGATCATAACGCGATGCTCGATCGCAGTCTGCGGTAAAGTACAAAGAGAAGCCGTCACGTGCTGTCATTCCTGACTTGGTCTTTTTTTTTCGGATTCAGCATTTCTAACCCGCAACAAGCAGACTAAGACGCGGAGGCTACAAAGAGCCCAATGTCTGGGGCATATCTACGGGAGAAAGGAATAGGGTATGGGCGAAGTTCACTGGTGGATAGGGAGGATTGCAGTTTGTTCGAAGGTGTAGAGCTAACTTGGTCCTGAAAAGTACACATGGTGCAAACAAATCCATCATTGTATATCTAACTCTACGATTAAACCTAGCAGGTTTACATAGGGAATATATGCACATCTGTATAAATCTGATACACCGAGCATCAGTCCGATCGAGTAAATATAATTAGGGTACCGTATGATGTATCTGGTATCATCAGAATTTGTGTATCAACTTTCCCCGAGGCTATCCGCTCATTTACGATCAAAATCATGAGCTAAGCCATCTATGACGAAGCAGCTCGCCTGCAGTTGCCCTATCGGATGGCTTCAACCGCAACATCGAATGAAGAAACTCGACGAGGACAATTCCATCAACATCATCATCGCTTATGACACCATACCGCTTGAGGGCGAGCTGTAAGCTCACTATGTCTTTGCCCCGAATATACAATTGCCCTAGCCTGTGAATGAGTATCGTAACCGGATGAAGAGCTGATCAAATTCACGGGCCTTCATCTTCTGAAAAACAATTGTGAAATTGCTTCGCCTGCTTGTAATATGAAACATCAAAATCTTCTCCGACCACTCCCGGCATGTGCGCAAGATGATATTGCTCCGCAGTCCACATATCTCCTGCTCGTGGGACGAATAGCCATCTCCCCGTCAAGAACTCAAATATCTGTGGCAGCAGGTCCGATTTCAATGTCTGATGAATATAATATGAAGAACAAACATACAAGGCATCCCAAGTTCCAAACATCAGCACTGGCTCCCCACTCGCCACCAAGTATAACCTCAGGAGCACGTAGGGCATTAGGCTGGATTAGATCTATGTGATGTCCATCTTCGAACGCGGCTACAAGCACATAAGATAAATTTTCATGGTTTCCGGGTTATACACTTACCTGTACCAAAATCGGACAGCAGGACATCGAATTTCGGCACCTCACTTAGATTAGCGAGTTCCGTAGGTGTGAATACGGTCAATGGATTAGACAAGATAGCGTTTCCCGGTAGTAATTGGCTATCTGTCGGCACAGCAGGAGATAAATCGTCACACTTGATGGATTCATCGATATCATCCCGGGAGATCAGAATGTTATCAGGTTTGATGTCTTTTTTGCAATCAGAAACTAGAACCAAAACGCTGGAACGTCTCACCTGTATGGATGACGCGACATTGGCTGTGTAGAAAATCAAGAGCCTCAAGCAATTGCCTCGATACATGTTTCACGAGTGGAAGAGGTAATTTTTTACCGTGTTGGAAAAGAGCTGGAAAAGTCCCCAGCGCTTGCTGAACAAGGCAAAGATGGCGACCATGAGCACTTTCAAGTTCGAAGCTCTCTTGCAACGTCACCACATGACTACGTCCTGGATGATCTGATGTCCTTGCCTGCTGTGTGATATGTTGAAGTATCCCAAGCTCTTCAACCACACGCGATTGGGCTTTTGTGGCATATGCTGTCAGTATTTTGACTGCAAAGAATCCAGATTTTCTGGTTTTCCAAGACAGGGTGTCATTTTTAGATGTTCATGAAAGAAGGAACATACTTGACATCAAGAGCAAGCCAAAAATTGGCATGTTGACCCCACCCAAGTTTGCGAACGACCTAGTATCTGGAATTGAGAATGGCTCCGAGGGATGCATTGTAGAATCCGCCATGATCCAGAGGTTCTTCAGGCCAACGCACGCCAACCGGTGGCTTAACTTTAGTGGAAAGAAAACGGAACAAACGAGGGAAAAGTTTGCAAAAGGGCATTTTGGGAAAGTAGTGTGTCTTGGTGGATTGTATATCTCGGTAACGGAACTTTCCGGTGCATGAATACCAAAGCCTATTCACATTTGATGTTTTTGTGGTCAGCAATTATGTTCTGCAACAAGCACAGGGAATTGTACTATGAAAAAATTTAGCGGCAGATGATACTATTACAGATAGAGGTGTGATGGACCTGTCAAGATTTTGAGTCTCAGAAACGTGCAGAACTGAGGGATAAAGTCTGGCAGACATACTAATCAATCAAAAAATGTGTCAGTCTCATCATCCTTTGATAACACTAGAATCTCATTGCGACCATCAACAAACGAACAAATCATTTCACCCACTCCAAATTAACAACAGTAAAACAACAACCACGATCCAACAACGAATCTCTGACTTTACTCTCCAGTAAGTTCGAAAAAAATTGACGTTGTCTATTCTATGGGATCCATATGTTCTCCGATACCACCAAGCTCGTGAAAACTCCTTCAAGAAATCACGACATGTCTTCTCCATCATCAAACACGACCATGTGAAAAGCCTGTATCGTGCTCGCGTTGGACAAAGGATCAAGAAAATGGGAAATACGTGTGAGAGAAAGGGGAAGCGCGGTTTCGAGTTGGTTCTAGAACTTGTAAACGGAGTCATTCGTACAACTAGTCGTGTTGTGTTACGATTAATAATAATTGCATCGTGGGTCGAAACAACTGAGTACTATTCATTGAACTCAGGGAATGACAACATAAAGTAAATGAAAATAGAACAAGGATTCAATACATACACTAGTTCAAATTTCATCATAGCACACCACAAAAAGGCTTCTCGACTGCAGCAGTGATAATTGTGGTTCCTGTACTTTGTTGTCCGTTGAGAAGAGCGTTCTCAATCAGCCATTGAGAAAGTGTCAGACTTTGGGAGATTACGTGACTCATTTGGCAGCTCACTTCCTCACTAGGAAAGTCTGGGAGACCCCCCAAATTTGATTTGCATCTTACATTCTGTCACGACCTATGGGAAGTCACCCAGCCATCAATTGACAGCTGTTTGTCTGCCGTGATAGGGAATGACGTGACGTTACTGCTTCTCATTCGCCACTACTATGTCAACTCTGAGGTCTGGTATCTCCTCTTCAACAATGAGAAAAAGTTACTTGGTACACCCCTTGCAGCAAAAGCCCCACATATTGGTGGTCTGAAGGTAGCCATCAAGGAAGCGGCATTCTTATATTTGGCGAATATCCAGGCTCTCGATCTGGTCGTTTGGCGATGCAAGGAACCTACGTTCTTGTCCACTCAAGACGACGATGAGCTACAGAAAGACCTTTTGAAAATTGATTTTGGTAATAAAGAGCAAGTTGTTAAGCTTGCCAGCGGGGCTAAAGTGGCGTCTCTTGGGCTTGGCGAAGATGAAGTATTGCTAGTCCAAGTTCCTGGTGCGATTTCAAATTCATCTTTCTTTCCTTGTTCTCAATTGCATCCTCTAGACCTGCACTCCGAGAAACAACACATAAAAGGACAGAAAACTCCCATGAACTCGTTTATTCAGGGTGAGAACTCGAGTGTTCTCACTGCATGATCAGGCTTGCTGACCATTACCCTAAGCTCGCATACATGAGATTACGATTGCTCTTCGTGCCATTAGAGTTTCTTCCGCTGCGGAAGTAGCGAATTGAATGGTCGCCCGATTGATTGCCATGCTGAACCCATCGGGTTATACCATCCGGTGTTCAGTGACTTTCAGGATGCAATGGCAAATCCAGCACCCCTCTGTTATAACGCAGCAACGTACAGTGCAATGAGGAGTATTTTTCATGTCTTTTCCCGAATATACAATGATAAGAAGGAGCGAGTTCAAGCAATACAAGGGCATCTACAGGCTCTTCTTGGCCGGAAGCTTGCAGTTGTGGCAGAGAAGGGAGTCATATCCGATGGGGTGATAAGCCAGCCATGCCATGAATCAATGGTGTATCTCTTAATCCAAGAGGTTAAGAACGAGATTGGCACGGGCCACTCTGACCCTTACAACCAGGCTAGCCTTGCATATTGGAGGTACTGGTCTGGGGGTAAGTAAAATTGACCAAATGTGATTTTCACTGATGTTATCTTGGATAGAGGAAACACTCGTACGCCATTGTTACTGCCCAAGCATCATGTTAGCGATTGCGGATCCATGGATGTGTGTCCTCGGTGGCGTTTTTGTTCAGAAGGTGATCACACAACCTTTGACAGACTATGTCTGGCTTGGCGGCGATCCTTTTGATTCAACACGACAAGTTTCTGCGGTACAACTTTTCACAGCACTCAAATCAGCAATTTCAAGCCTCGACAAATACTACAGAGCCCTTGCACAGGATCTGCAGAGCTTGACTGTCAAGGAGACTGTTGGTCCCTTCCCCTTTATCATTAAATACGGAGCAGAGCAAATCAAGTTCACGTACTCGTCTCGCCTTGTTAGTGAATACCGATACAAGCTCCTGTTCAAGGCAACACTTGATGACATGCCCAATACTCAAATCGTCGTCAAATTTGCTGAACGGTACAACACGGATGCACATCGCTTGTTGGCCGCTGAAGGCCTAGCCCCGAAATTGTATTATTCCAGCACTGACGATAACGTGCGCTATGGCAAACGCTTCATGATAGTAATGGATTATGTCGAGCTGGAACCCCTTTCAGATCGCCTCACTAAGCATCAATATAAACATGTTGAGAGAGCAATCACGGTCCTTCATTCAAACCACATGGTCTTTGGTGATCTCAGGCCACCCAACATCCTTGTTGGAGGCAACACTGTCATGCTAGTTGACTTTGATTGGTGTGGAGAGGTAGGCAAAGGTCGTTACCCTCCTGAAATAAACCCTGAAGAAAGTATCGGCTGGCATCCTGATGTGGGACCAAATTGCCTTATGTCTCCTGATCATGCTGCACAAACTAGATCCAGATTTGTAACTTAAACTTGAATACAAAGGTTGAGTGTTTTGGCCAAAGCTGGCAATGTACAATTTGGCAAGAGATCACACATGTCACTATCTGTTTCTCCAATGCGCACATTTTGTTCATATTCTATCAGATTGCCTGTAAACTCCATGGCGGGTAACAACACAAGTGCGTGGATTTGCACGAATTTCGGCAGTCACTATGCACGGCAAGTTGAGGCCTCTCGAAAGATGGATTCATTGAGACCTCAGATCAACTAGATGGTGTTCAACTTATTCTATCCAAAAGAATACGGCAGCCGAGTTGGCCAATAGATCCAACTCCAAATCAGGACGCCTATGAATGGGATTATTGGGATAGCCGAGTTGACGTTGGAAAAGTTTATCGTTAGTGCATAGTCTGGTGAGGAGTTTGTTGCTAATTATCAATGATATTTCTCCAAGAGTACGTTTCTTGTTCCTCCCTTCTTTCCTGACTTATCAGAATGCTGCAGTCGAGGCTGGAAGAATGACTATGGAAGCCGTCGCATACTCATTGCGCCGTGTCGTTTTTGGAATTCTCAAAACGCTCGTTATGCGAGCGTCGCAGAACAATCTGGATTTGACGTGTGAGATTAAAAATAATGTTCCTGATCAACTTATCGGAAATTCGTTGAGGTTGAGACAAGTAATTACAGATTTGGTCGGGGACGCGATCAAGCCTTACGCCCAGTAAAGTGACGAGGAAGGGACGTGTAGCGTTGGGGTGTAGGGGATTGAGGTTGGATGATCAAATGGTGACGGTTGAGTTTGCAGTAATGGATGCTGGGATTGTTGTTGATATCTTATTAGGAATATGGAGGCACAGGACTTAAATTGTCAATCTCAAAACGACTACTTAATGCAAGGCAAGATTGGAAGTACTGAAAGGGTCCAAATTCTTTTTCATCATTTCTTCACAAATACTGATATTGCCGATGGAAGCAGTTTCATTCAAGATGGCGCCGTTTTCAAACAAGTTTTACGGAGCGCTTGAGCGGCAAGTCCGAGACCAGATACAACACAAGCACTTCTGTGGCCACGTAACTCGACTTCATCACATACACCATCAGAAGAGATACATTGGAATGGACGACCGAGAGCAGGAGCTATACTTTGACTGAGAGAAATTTTGCCTGTATACAACAAATAGGCCCTTGGTCGGTGATGAGCGAGGTTTGGAGAGCAGATAACGAAGGTATCATCGAAGGGACGGGTACATCACCGCAAGGTGGAGCCTGTGAGTTTACCTGGATCGATAGGGCGGCGGTTTCGGTTTGTTGAGCAGGCTTCTCGCGCGCAGTGACAGCTTCCTTGTCTTATTTGGATTTGACATCACCCTCTGTTTGCCATCAACACTTGCGCACATCTGGTCTGTCCATTTGTTACTGGATACAGCTCTACATAAACTGCTTGGTATACTTGAACCACCTGCACATGTACTCTGTGGGCGACTCGCTGTATTCCATTGGGTGTGGGATACCAGGCGGGTGCGGCAGCAAGGTGATTGATCGTTGACTAAGACGCCTGTTTGTCTGACTTGGAGCAGCTGCATTCTGTCGCAACATCTCAGGTCGTATACAACGTTCTTTTGTTTACAACTTGAATAACATGACTGATAGCCTTGGCAGGATTATAAGACGCAAGAGGAATCCTCTGAAGCAATGAAAAGCCTTGCAAAGAATATCCAAGCGCTCTCTGGCCAGCTCAACAGGTTCATTTCAGACAAAATATTAGAGAGTTATGGAAGAAGTTGTCAACTTGATTCGGAGATGGTTTGAAATTTGGGTGTATATGTATCGATTCATTGTTGATACTCAAAAGGAGAAGGAATATTGTTCCCTGAATTTCAAGTCAGCTGAAGCCCGGCCAACAACGGCTTGGATCTCAGGGAGCAGGCCTCTTGCAGTCTGAGACTTCCTGTAAGAAGCCTGATAAACACTTCTTTAGGGCATGAATTCGATGAGTAACATCCCGTACGAATCTGGGAAATTCTGGTGATGTAGTGCATGTGTGAAATTTCATCATTTTACAATATTATTATGATAATGTGTCGCGACATCAATTCTTGCTGTCTCTTAACTTTTGGGACATGTGTTCACGTGTTTCTTGGTTTATGCAATGTAGACTGAATCAAAATACGCAAAAATCATAGCTTTGTGCGAGATCACCTACTGAAATAAATACTCCTTTCTCTCCGTGTTTCTTCACCCTAAGGGTAGTGTGTCCGGTGTCTGGGGGGGCGCCCATCTTGATTCCATCAAGTATTTGGAGGAAGCAGGAGTTCTATCTGTCGGTGTTATTCCGCCGCTACTTGTTTTCAAAGATCCATCTGCTGAGCTCTGTTATAAAGTACGTCTCATATGGCTTCTACGGTCAATAGTAACTTACATCCTGTTTCCTTCCAAGGTAGAAATCTCAGTCGAATGTGCATAAAACTGTGACACTACCTGACTAATTGTTACTGTCACTTTTCCCTATAGACGGATCAAAGTTACATACCAGAATTTCTCCTGATGGC